>PXZU01000004.1_pt1 | contig 62360 bp, 58 predicted proteins | sample 2941351 | NCBI WGS metagenome assembly PXZU01 (sample SAMN08721892, study PRJNA434045) | Viral metagenome, whole genome shotgun sequencing project. | isolation source: viral particles isolated from 30 fecal samples collected over 86 days | host: Mus musculus | place: Germany: Kiel | collected 2017-06 | reverse complement strand
ATTTATTGATTTTATATAAACCAGATTAGTGGTACTACCATTGCAAGGTATAGGGTTGGATACGTCGTTTCGTACTATGCCTAATTCCTGACAACCAGTCTTACAAGCCATCGTCTTACTAGCATCTTCCGCTTTTTTGTTTGCTGCGTCTTGTGCTTTATTATCTGCATCAGCCTGGCTAGTTGTTGATGTGGCAGTAGCCGAATATTTTCTAAGCTCAGCGCAAGCAGAAGGACCGCATTCGCAATCCTCTCTACAATACCTAGTGTTATTAGTCTTTGTAGATGTCCAACCACATACGTGTCCACATTTTCCACATACATATTCAGTCTTTGTATCTCTTCTTCCGCAATCATCATAACGCTCGTAAGACACTCTTGTTCCAGAACATCCAACCTCAGACCAACTTCCATATGACCCGCAATTACAACAATTATTGCAATCTACTGTATATCTATTATTTACTTCCCCGGTACAGCTATTTCTATACGCATCATATCTAGTATGACCAACGCAATCTCCCGTACCATAATAATCCCATGTAGTACAATCATCAGATCCCGTTTGAACCTTTCCGCAGGAATTTGTTCTTGATTTCGGTCTGGTGCATCCATTACAGCTTCCGGTATAAGACCAATTTCCCCACGTTCCTGATTCAGAACAATCCTTTGTTCCGTACTCGCGATAAGAAGTCTGATTATAAGTTCCGGAGCATGGATTTGTATCCTTATGCAATCTCACGGACTTACAATTTTGACATTCGTCCGATGTTCCTACTACTGTCCATTGGGCTTCCAAATTAGCATCTTCACAGTATTCACAGTTTTTATTTAACCATGCCTGAGCTTGGTTGTTGACTGTCTGAACAGCTGATTCATAGGCATCTTTGTAAGACGTGGTAGATTTAATCTTTTCACCATTTATCTGAGTAGATGTTACGGTTTTATTCTTACATCTATCGTCTGCTCGTTCACATGAGCCACAGTTCGTCTTAGACAAACCACTCTTTGAGGCTTCCGCTTCCCATGTACACATACCGGAAGATATAGCCTTTGAATTTGCCGTGTCTAATCCATGCGCATCTAATGCTGCTGTTACAAGTGCATTAGCCTCAGACTGACTATAAGCTTCAAATGGTCCGTATTGAGCCAAATCAACTTCCGTTATCGTCACATTGCCGCTAGGTCTTCCGTTGTATGTAGTTCCATTATAAACAGAAGGGCAAGTAGGAGTAAACGATCTGGATCCTACACCATAGAATATACACGTAGCGCTTCCGCCTTCAACCCATCTTTCTTTGAGAGTTCCGGTATAGCACTTGTTATCATTAATCTGTTTTTTCCATGACTTACCACCCCTGCATTCGGATACCTCCGGCCTTGCGTCTACCCAGTTTGGAGTACTAGCCAGTGTCTTGTCGGTGATACATGCCACATTCTTCCTTACCCAGGCTGTAACTTTTAAGATACTGGGATCATCCTCCGACTTTTCTGTTTCCATTGCATGTCTTGCGGCAGCATCAGCCTCAGCTTTACTAAACGCCGGGAATTGATTAATACCAAACACATCATCAGAAGTGACGATCTGATTTTTTTCGCTAGTCTTGCAATCTTCGCAATTATCCCTAACAGCAGGCATTTGATAGAAACCATAGAAAATTTCACGTTCTTCACAAGTTCCTACACGGTTTGCAATATCCTGTTTTTCTCTATCAAGTACACCTATGGCTATTGTGTCAGCATCCGCTTTGGATTTTCTAGATTTCACATTATTAGGGTACCCGTCAGTCATAGATACATCTACAGACACCCAGCTTCCAACAAATCCTTCCTGGCAATTATCTCTCTGCACAGAATCGGAAGCTTCACCAATCCATGTGCATCCAAGATCGGATTTGGCATCAGCTATTGCCTGTCCATATGTAGTAAGAGCTGCCAACGCTTTACTGTTCGCATCTTCAGGGCTTATGTAAGAATAGAATGGTTTTCCCTGTTCTGCTGTCAAATCCGCCTCAGTCAATGTAATGGTATCTCCTGCTCCGTCATTCGGGCATGTCTTGGTAAACTGCTTGCTGGCATGACCTTCCCACTTCTGATCTTCAATACACTCTTGTGTACTTAGCCATTTCTGACCGAAATCATCTACAGCAGCACATGCGGCAGAATTGGCAGCCTCTTGATCCATGTCATAGTTCTTAAACGGCTTGCCTATCACGCCATATGTGTCCTGATTTACAGTCAGCGAATTTGAATGGAAATGCTCAGGACAGTCAGTTAATCTAAACGTCTTTTCACATGTACCAAGCACAAAGTCATCCTCCTCACAACTGGAATTTTCCGGCAAGTTAGCATATGAGGGACCATTGGCATTGGCATCATTTATAGCCATCTGATCGACAGCCTCCTGTCCGGTTTTTCCATCTACAGGATCATCTCCTTCATTCCATACATATTTACCAGCTTCGACAGTGAATCTGACTTTATCAGGTACAGGATGGAAGTGCTCCATAGTGCACTTTGTTACAGGGAAGTCAGCAGAATATTCCCTATTATACCATGTTACCGTACGACATGAACCTTTTTCGTTGGCATTCTCCTGTCCCTTTCCTCCAGGCTCAAACTCAACCAGAGCCTTTTTATTGGCATCATCCTTGGATACTTTGGAGCTATATTGTCCCTTGTTGACAGTCCATGGAACAAGAGATCCCTCCTCGGTCACAAGGCAATCATCTTTTCTCACATCCTTAGTGATGTCATCGTTGTACCACGTACATCCGCCATTTTCATTGGCATACTTCTGAGCATCCCCGTTTGGCTTAAACTCTACTTCAGCCTTATTATTGGCGTCATCTTTAGAGATATTAGATGTATACTTTCCAGCCGGAACGGTATACATAACCATATCGCCTATTCCGTCGTCTATACAATCGTTCTTTTGAACCTCCCTTTCGATAACGTCATTTCCATAATAACACAAAGCGGATGCCTGATATTCAGCGCACTGTTCCGCCAAATCTTCATCAGCAAACCTGTTAGCCTCCTCTATAGACGGTTTACGATAAATACCTTCTTCTACAAACAATTCAACAGGCTCTGAGACACCACCATTGCCACACTGTTTTTGACACACAAGGGTTCGCCTTTCGTTACTGAAAAGCATAACATAGTTTTGTACTATCTTGTACTCTTTTACAATTTTACCATCAGAAGATGTAACACGGATTATAGCTGAGCGCTCATATCCGGTTCCGTTCTCTCCGAATGTTAATTCTATCTCAGAATCCCCCTTGGCGAAAGATTTGTCTTTTTTTAACCAACAACTCATTAGTTGACCCTCCATTCCGTTTTGTTTGATGCAATAACGTTCACTTTCTTGGGCGATCCCATATAATCCAACTCTACACTAGTTGGATCCAAGGTAATATGACCGGTCGTTTCATTGCACTCAACTATTTCGATTTTATATTCGGTATTACTTTTGATTTCAATGGAGATGGATCCAGATTCCCCTCCGACAAAATCTTCATACCTGTCTATATCCAGATAATCCCCTACAGATTCCTGAATCAACTGTACAATCTCACCATTAAATGTGAGAACCTCGCTCTTGATTCCATATTTGTCATTTGGCGGCATCTTAACCTCCAATTGAACAATATACTCCCTATCCCTTCCAGGGTCACCGGCTATAGCGTATTGCCATGACTGGGATCCTCCGTCTATATTCAGTCGAACACCATCCACGACAACAGATGTTATCTGTGCAGTAGGAAACCCTGTAATAGATGTTATTATGCCAGATAAAGTTCCGGCATTCGTCCTTATAGTAACATTCCCGACACCTCCCGTCTTGGGGTAAGTTATAAGACGGGGATTTACATCCAATATACTTTTACCCTTCTGAAGAAACTTAACCATTTTCTGGTTGTTATTCCTCTTCTTGGTGACCGTCCTGGTTGCTATTCGATCTATACGACCGGTATACGGACCGTCGGCTTTTGCCAGCACAATAGTAGTGCCGACACCTTCATCGTGGCTTAAAATCAGCCAGCTTGAATCTTCTCTTTCAGCCATAACCAATCCGTTTTTAAGAAATTGTCCACTCATCTTCCGGTCCCACTGTGATAAGGAATGTCTGTTCTCCGCCATCAGAGTCATATATCAAAAGCTGAGGATCAACTTCAAATATATCTTGGTCGCCAAGACATTGAAGCGAACAAAGCATATCTTTGAACCAATCTTCAAGAATAAGGCTAGAGAACAACTCTTTCAGCTTCTCCATAAACCAATCCTCATTAAACAAATTCTCTATGATTGTTTCAAGATGCTCATAAAACCATTCCTTGTTACTGAATTTTTCCAGCAACTCCTTAATGTAATCCTCAAACCATTCCCTGTCAAGCAGCTTTTCCAAGAGCTCCTTGAAGTGCTCCTCGTACCAGTTTTCTTCCAATAGCTTATCAAAGAACTCTTTCATGAGATCCATAAACCATTTCTCGTCGAAAGATTCGGATAACATTTCACGGAACAGTTCCTTGAACGAATCAAGCTCCAGGCGGTCAGCCGGGATACTGTTCTTTATGATATGCGAACCACAGATAAACCCGTTGCATTCCGGGGCAGCCTTACAAATACTCATTGCCATACAATACTCCTCCTTTAATTAGCAACGGACATTGAACCCGTCTGCGTATTTAGAACGATAAACAACCTTAACTTCAGACTCTATGCAGGCGCCAAGACAATACTTCTTACTGAAATATAAATTCTTTCCACTTGATTTATAAGCATCAGTAGGCAAAACGCCTCCGCCATGCACCACCATGAGTATTTCAGAAGGAACCATCTCAAGTTGCAGATAATAGCTCCCGCTACCTTCCTGCAATCCGTCAAATTCTTCTGTTATAGTCTCTATAGCCGCACGCTGGATTGTCTTTACAACCCTTCCTATGACAGCTATAACATCATTCAGCGGAGTACCAGACTTAACGCAAAGTTCCGGTATATCCGCTCCGTCGTAAGTTATCCTCGACGAAAACATCTTGCAGCCGCCGCCCGGTTCACATGGATCCGGACAGCACTGGTCAAAGTTATTATTGCAGTTTCCTCTCCTCATTATTGTAAATCTATGATTTTATTTTTCAATTTCATTATTTCATCTCCCTGCTCATCTATCTTCCTTAACAGCACCACTAGTAAATCAGATAAACTACAGTTGGTCGTCAGTCCATATTCCGCCGGATTAACTTTATCCGAAAGAAATATGCAGTCTGTCATATTGTATTGTTCACAAGGAACCTGCTCCTCTTGAACTGTTGGTCTATATGTTTTCTTACATGGATGTACCATCTGTAGATCCTCCACCATTTTGAGCTATAAAATCAATAGTGCCGTTCAATTCCTTCACCTTATTTTCCAGCTCTTTTATTTTTTCTTTCAGTTCAATATTCTCCTCTCTGTACATCCTTATCTTGTCATATACGTTATCAAACGCCTTATCTATATGGCCAAGTATGGAGGTAAGGTCAAGACCGGGCATAAGACCCAGATTAAAAAATTCACACCCGTTATAGAACACATCGCTCGTGTGTACCATTAACGGATTCTCGTTCGGAGGGCAAGGCTTTTTCGGCTCATCCCTACACACGCAAGAATTATCTGGACAAAGACCTTCCGTCTTTAATCTGGACAACCTTCCGGGTCCGCATTTATCGTTAACGCAACTCATTTACCAAAAGTCTCCTACACGCTGACACTTGGTCGTCTGCTCCGCATAAGCATTGCCAAGTTCGATTAATAATTCCCCGGCTATGCGGTTGGCGTCCTCTTTTGATACAAAAGATTTAACCTCGCCGGCATGTATGGTATAAACAACAGATTTGGCTTCATAGCATTTCCTGCATTTCTTCTGAAACCATCCGGATGTTTTATCATTATAGTAAACAGGGACACATTCACATTCGGCATTTGCTTTCTCCTGTCCTTTCATCTTTAGAAGCTCGTAAGCCATCCTATTGGCTTCCTCTCTGCTTTCGGTGGATGTTACATATCCATTATCCAAGACAAATTCGATACCGTCTCTGCAATCATATCCTACAGGACAGTCATTTTTATAAAACATTCCCTTCTGGAATACAGATCGGTACACCCTACAGCATTTGCCGTACTCGTTGGCTTCTTTCTGTCCCTGCTCTTGCATATAATCAAACGCCTTTTTGTTGGCATCCTCTTTTGATATGTAAGATACAAATTTTCCGGCCGGGACCACAAAATGATATACAGAGTTCTTTGCCGGACCCTCCTCGCAATCATCCTTCACAAAATCCCCTGCCATCTCATCGTTAAAAAACACGTTAGGTAAGAGGAGTCCGTATTCGTTGGCATAATCGGGACCATTCGTTTCCGCTTCGTGAATTGCCTTCTGGGTAGCATCCTGTTTACTGACCATAGAGTAATACTTCCCTTCAGGAACTACATACAGAACATCGGGTCCAGCCCTATACCCTTCCGGGACATCAGTTTGGGCGAATTTCATTTCAACCCTTTTGCTTCTATATACCCTTACTCTCTTTGCCACAAAAATCAACTATTCGCCATTGAACATATTTTGGATTCTAAGGCATACAAAGCCTGACCCACCTTAACCTTCCCATCTTCTGGTATATCATAGTCTATACAATGGAAATCTCTGGCAAGTTCGTTCGTGTCTATTGACTCCCTTATCCTGGTTATCTCCTTGTACATATCCTCCAAAACCTCCTGTACTGTTACACAAGGTCTTTTGCATTTATCTATGTCGGACCATTCCGGGATTTCTCCCTCATAGTGAACGCAGGTAGCCCACTGCTTACCGGCGCAATTATGCTTCAAATCTCCCATTAGCACAATAATTTGTTGATGTACTCAGCAATCTTATCTTTGTCTTCTGGACATATATAACAATTGCCTTCGCAAAGTATCCTTCTTAAATGATCCACCTTAGCAACATTCCTTATATCTGGATTACTGCCAACCTTATACCTATGGTATGTGAGATAGGATTTAGACATGCATGCAATATACCTGTCTATCCTGTCACACATCTCATTTGGATGGATCCGAATAATACTTTGCGTACTCACTGTTAATATATTCTTTATACACGTTATACCTTTCTTCGTCCGGGCATGTTGTCCGAAGATCCCTGATCCACGCTCTTATTTCGCGCTGCATCTGTTGCAGCCTGTAACCAATATCTCCTACCCTTCTAACCCTTCTATAGACCTCGATAAGGTTTCTATCCAGAATGGTGAGTTCATCGTACATACGGAGACACCCTTCGTTCGGATTGTTTCTTGCAGCCGCTCTCACTTCCGGACTCAATGAAGATTCATATTTTCTGGCTGATGACATCTCAGCCATTCTTTTTGCTCTTTCTTGACAAGGTTTACACGCCATGATAATCAATTACTTTAACAATTAATACAATTATTAGCTATATCTATTATCTGATTGGCTTTATCTATCAAGTCATGCGCCTCTCTTGTATTGCCAAGACGGACATTGGCGTGAGCGGAAGCCAAGCAGTATTCTATTTCTTCAATCTTCTCCAACAGGTCGTCATCCCGATTGTCGCAAAGTATGGACGCTTTTACCCATAATTTATCTATATCAAGGCGGATCCTGTCTGTCTTAAGGTATTTGTGAGATATCTTATATTTTGATGGGCTACCGGTTATCGATATGTCATATATCCCATCCGGAAGATCGAGGTATTCCACCCCGCAAGACCCCTGGGTTTCACAGTTGAGACCAAGAACCGGACTGGTAAAAGTATTTATCATGTTTTTAGCAAGGTAGAATGTTACAGGTTCTTCCTTTCCAGGAATAGTTATATCTATTATAGCCCTTCTTTCGCTTATAGCCCCCCATGCAGAAGTGTCAGCTATTTGCAAAAGCTTGGGATCCCCAGTATTTAAAACAACAAAATCAAGCTCTATATGATTAAGATTGATATTGTCGTTGTATCGTATAATGGAATCATCATATCTCGACTGAGTATTTTCTATTGCTTCGGTTGGAGTATAATAATTCTTTATCTCCTCCCCGTTTACTTTTACGTTTATTACCTGAGCGAAATGAGGCTTGGACATACCAAAGAAGTCAACCCTTACATTACCCTCATAATCAAAATTAGGATCCGGGTAAGTCAAATTTTCGGTAAGGTATGTACCGTCATTTCTTCTGGCGGTAATACTAAACACAACAGGCTTTTGTATGTCATAATCATCCATCAGGATTCTTACGACAAACATATCGTCTACAATCTTTGGTACGAAATCTATAGTTCTCACTTTCTAAATACTTTAATGTAATTATACATAATTTTACACCAACATGAAAAATATAGCAACCATATGCAACCTTACGCCATATATGCCATAAAATACATATAATATATTTGCTCCCATTTATGATTTTACCTACCTTTGTATCAATTAATCGAATCACATAGTCCTTTATTTCGGACAAGACGATTAAGTGAAAGAGGTCTTTGATATAAGGTTCTATCCTGAAAACGCAGGATAGGTAAAATCAAAAACGTTTAGTCTATCAAAAGAATCCGGTGATCTCACTCTTGAGCAGCCGGTAGAGGGTATTGGTGATACCCAGTATGGATATTCATATAAATATATCATTTTCATGTTTAATGTAAAATCACCTAATCACCTAATCACCTACATAATTACCTAACCCTGAACAAAGATAACACCAAAAAAGCAATTACAAGCAATACGCCTGCTACTTTAAGGATATGAAACGATGAAGTTTTTTCTACCTCCGTGTTAACAAACTCATCTTTGTGTTCATGAAAACCTAAATCGGCGCTTTCATTCCTTGATTTATCGGTTTCCTCTTCCACCTCTCCTTCATCCGTTTTGGAAAGATCCACGTTGATATCAACCCTTCTTTTCACAGGGTTTGTTGTCACCCCCGATGAATCCATAATGGATATGGACGTGTCATAATCCATAATAGTTGCAGATAATATACCGGATAGCGTAGACGATGTAATCTCTCTTCTTATTTTATTGCCGATCTCGGATATATCCAAATTAATACGACCGGCATTATCCGTTTTAATACTATTCTCTATTCTCCTACTTGAAGAGCAAGAGAATAGAGAAATGCTAATCAATACGAATAGAGCTCTTTCCAGACTTCTCTTCTTCAACAATATCTTCCAATCTTTTCTTCTCATCATTATCCAATTTTAAAGTTCCGTTGAAAATACGAATAACTTTATCATATGCAAATTTTATAATCTTAGTAATGAAAAAATTTGGAAACAATTCTTCTATCCTGACAAGAAACAAAAGAAAATATGATATGGTTATTATATATGTAAACCATTTTGCTGCATCAAGATATATATAAGACTCACTTTCTCGGATGAGTTCCTTATACATAACACAAAGACACATCAGCATAAACACGGCTATAGCCGGCTCAAGAAGTATTCTTGAAAAGTCGAATGATTTATACCATTTTGAAAACTTAAACTTTTTGTTTCTTTTTTTTCTATACCTGTAACCCTTATATTCTTTTATAATCTCTACAATTATATTCAAGATAATAATAATAAGGGTAGCTCTTATCAGGTGATGTATGGGCTGGAAATAAGCCCATATGGTCCCTGACGCTGCATAAATAACAGACAAAAATCTATCCATCCCTGTAAGTGAATAATTCTTCATTGCCCATCAAAATTAGAAGACCTTGATCTTCTCCCCAGAGAGATCGTCATAACAATCCATATGAAGCCAGGAAACTCCGCCTTCTAATCTTATATTATATGGAAGCATATGTTTATTGGCTATAATTTTTTTTCTTGCTTCCTCCGAAGACATGCCAGAAACAGTAAAATCCCCGGCGAGCCCCGATGCGTGTGCTGTTAGATACAAGGACCCCTTATTTGTGGCATCCCTTACCAACTGACACAAATTACACCTTCTTCCCCTTTGCGAGAAAGAACCTCCGCTTTCCCAGTTATTACAATACATGGGGGCACAAAGGATATCTCTTCTTATGGAGAGCAGAGACTCCAAAAATCTCTGCTCCAAGAACATCCACGATCTGTCTCCCCACTTGTTGTAAATATGCTTGCACACCAGCTCTTGTATATCGAAATACTTGCCGATCTTGTTTATAACTTCATCCTTGTTCATAAGCCAATTACCTCATAGATCTAATAATAATAGATGACAAATCCTTTTTAAAAGAAATTCTGGCTATCTTGTCATAGCCCCCTGAATTATACAGTTCAACACCTTTGATTGTGTTTGTATATGTATCAAGATATCCAGAATATACTTGTTGTCCGCCTTCGTTTACAAAATTGAAACCGCTTCGCGTCATGGTTCCTCCCTTGTAGGCTTTTACGTACATCTTAAACTTGCCCTCACCCTTAGAGCCAAACCATGTTGCATATACATCCAAATCTATAAAATCTACGTCAATTGGATGATCATTAATAAAAGATCTTAAGTCTATGTAGATACATTCGTTTCCAGAAGAAGTGTTATCGCCTGCCCAATGAATTATAGATGCGACTGCATAGATGTTGTTTCCAGGACCGCTCCATCCAATTCCTTTTCCATCCACTTCCGGTATTCCTGTATTAACAAGCTCTGTCATGGTGTCCAAATCCCTCCCGTCTTCACTACTCCAATAGAAACGAACTACTAGGATGTCTGCATCCTCCACATCAACACCTGTATCCGGGTTTATGGGTTCGGCATTCGGATCCGGGGCTTCTCCCTGGCCAGGTATATCCGGTATTTCCGGAACAACTGGAACATCGTGAAGGTTTTCAAAATACCATGTATTTCCTGCATATGTAGCCTTTACAGATATATTTTCGCCCGGATTAACAGTCACGGTTTTACCCCATACATGAGCTGACGGAACGGTTAACTTTGCACTGTTAGATGATACATTTTTTATTATGATATAAAAATCATCCCCATCAAGAGCATGCCTGTTGAGCATGGACAAAGTAGCCTCTTCTCCGGATGACGGGCTCCAATCGCAAACAACGGTATGCTTTGTGGCCGGTATATTGGTAACTCCTTGATGGTGCACAAACCCTCTCATAAATTGACTGCGATCGTCATACCACACGCAATCCACTTCGCTGCCGGCATTAGCCAGACCATCAAGTCTGGCTATTTCCTGAGAATTTCTCACCGGCAAATTGTTATAGTCCCGCCATTCTGAATTCACCTTTGTGAAATGCTTACTATACTTCATCTTGCGAAGAACCTGCCCATCAACGATAGCATCTATCGCATAACATTTATCGCACCGACTCATGACACACCTCCACAATTGCAATTACATGAAACTCTTCCGTATCCACTTGGTATAGATGTTATCACATCTCCAACATAGACATCCGTATTCCCTTCCGAAACTTCTATAACGGTAAGTTTGGCGGATTTTTCATTTATTCCACCATCCACCATCCGGTATCCTTCCACATAGAACTTCTTGCCTGATCCCGAAGCGTAACATTCATGCACATTCTCCAAAAATCTCTGACACGGCCTTTTGGTCCAGTAATAAGGAATAGCAGTAAGGACAGTTCCTCGCTTTGTATCCTCATCCTCAGAGTATGTTACTACATAATGAGACTTGGTGTTTCCGAGCTCCTCGTTCCAAAATTCGTGCCCCTTGATTCTTGCTTCTCCATTCGTCGTATCATAGCAATCGTCAACTTCCATAATATGACGCTGGGTGAGATCTACAAAGTCACATTCGCTTTCAACCCATGATTCCGGAATACTTGGGAGAATATTGCCGATTATTAATTTATCGGTAGATCTCAGCACAATATTTCTTTGTTTTATGATATCTCCTTTGTAGTCATATGTTATGTAACTCCTTACCTTTGTCTTGATATCTATATCCAGAACGGAGTATTTATAACACCTGTCTATCGTTTCGATATCTCTATGCGTCCTGTCCGGGAAATCACAAACCATCTGACTCCAGTTGTCTGGTATCTTATTCATGGTTGCATTTTCTCGGAATGCCGGGTCGGTAGATTCAGCCACCCTGTAATATTCCTTCCTTACACCCAACTTAGGATTCAATGTGAGCAGCCCTTCCACCCTCACCTTTCCGTCGGGGGTCAGGAAACATGCGTTGATCTCCTGGGAAAAACGTTGGGTAAGATCTGCAAATTCGCATTCTGTTTCTTCCCATGATTCCGGTATATCGCGAACAATATCCCCTATAAGGGATTTGTCAGTGGATCTCAATATGACATTGGCCTGCTCTATCACATCCCTTTTATAGTCATATGTCAAGTAGCTTTCAACCTTTACTATGACTTCCTCCCCATTAGAGATATACTTATAACATCTGTCGACTATCTCGATATCCCTTTGGGTTCTATCCGGAAAATCGCAAACCATCTGAATCCAATCTTCAGGTATACTTCTTATGACTTTGTTTTCGGGAAAATCGGCATCTGTAGACTCGGCTATCCTGTAATATTCCCTCCTTATTCCAAGATTCGGATTTAATGTCAAAAGACCTTCTATACGAACTTTGCCTTTCGGTGTCCTGAAACACGAATTGATTTCTTGCGAAAAGCGTTGGGTGAGATCGGCAAATTCACATTCTGTCTCATTCCATGACTCCGGTATATTCGGAACAATGTTTCCTATAAGAGATTTATCCGTAGATCTGAGTATGATGTTGATTTGCTCGATGACATCACCTTTATAATCATAAGTAAGATAACTTCTAACCTTTACCTTTGTTACTACGCCATCTTTCGAGTACATGTAACAATGGTCTACTATTTCTGTATCCCGTTGAGTTCTATCCGGAAAATCACACACCATTGGAATCCACTCTTCCGGTATTTCCCTGAAAGTCATATTTTCATGGAAAGCAGGGTCTGTAGATTCAGCTATCCTGTAATACTCTTCTCTTGCTCCAAGCTCCGGATCCAATGAAACTATCCCTTCTACTCTTACCTTTCCGCCGGGAGTTTCAAAGCATGAATTTATTTCCTGAAAAAGACGCTGTGTCATATCCGGAAAATCGCATGTCACCCTCACCCATGTGGTAGGTATAATGTCAAATCTTTCCCTCGGACTAATATTGGGATCCGTAGATCTAATAACAGTATAGGCGGATATTCGGCTTGTAGTCTCAGGGTCCCTTGATTCAAATCCCTCTACCTCAACCTTTCCACCCGGAGTGGCAAAGCAATAAAGCACATACATAACGGTACGCTCTTCCATATCCGGAAGCTCACACCTCATGGGTGTCCAATTTTCGGGTATTTTAAGAAGTTTTTTGCCAACTGGGTTATCCCTGTCCGAGCTATTGATAATATAATGCTCTTCCGATAAAGCATCCGGAACATCTTCCGTTACAGACCACCATGATATTATCTTCACTTCTCCACCAGGAGTTCTGAAGCAATGCTCGGTTGACTTGAGGTGGCGTTCGTTTATGTTCTTCCACTCCCACTCTATATTATTGGCATCCAATTCATGTATACTGCGAAGGTTTCCATCTTCGTCTATATACATCTTCTTTCCTCCAAGAGTATACACAACCGTGTACGCTTTTCCATCTATGACTATGCCTGAGTGATCATCGTCAGGATAGAACATGCCGGAATTGCACAACCAGCTTATAAGCCCTTTGAAGGATTCCTTTATCTGTTTTATTAAAGATGATAATGAGTTCACTTTGATTCTAAATTAAGAAAGGGGAGCGGGATTTCCCGTTCCCCTTCGAGGTTTATTTGAAAAAGAAGAAAAATCAGACTTTTACAGGCGGAAGATTTACTGATGCCGCCAACATGTCCATAAATTCCTGAACACCTTCGTGTGATCCGTAAGGAACAAAGAAGTGGAAGTTGATATTTTCATATACTTCTTGTCCGAATCCTTGGGCATACATGGTAGGATGTATAGTCACAACAAAGTCAACATACTGAGCCATAAAATCAATACGTGTATGTTCGTTTGTGAAAGTACGCTCCATATAACCCTCATGCATAGGATACATAGTATTGTACATGTATGACTGTTTCTCGAACGGAACCAGATTACCGCCTACATGTGTCCTAGGGGCATAGTAAGAGCGATATTCTACATGCAATGGGTCATAATTTGTATCGATGCCTTCCCTCTGTTCTGCCGGATATCCTCCGTTTACTTTGATTCTTACAGAATCTTCTTCGTAAACCATCTTATCCATCAAAGCATCATTCGGAGATACCATAAACGGTTTACCCCTAAATCGGATACCCACTAAGGTTTTCCCGTCTGTAGGCAACACCTGAGCCGGAGTCAACAATTCCCACTTACGTCCTTTGTAAGGAGCCGGAGCTACACTTCTATACAGATCCTTAAAGATAGGATCGCATTCGTCGCAGACCATATTTGTGACAACCGTACATTTGAAACTATGCTGACATCCTGACGGAGTTCCATAATTTTCAATTTCCAGATCACGATATACACTCTGAAGTTCTTCCAGGGCGCTTTCTCCGCATTCATCATCCGGCATTGTGATCACGTATTCTTCAGTTGCTACATTGCAGCTTCCGCAAGCAGTCCATGAAATAGACTTGATAGTCGGATTGGAGCACATGTCTTTTGTAGTTGCAACATAAGAAACTTCGGCATCAGGATTGTTCTCTGCAAAATCCTTAATGTCTTTCATTGTTAATTTCTTATTTACAACAACAGTGTAAACACCGATACCGCTATTCTGCCCCTCAAGTTTAACCGCTGTTCCGGCAACCGCATTATTTAATGATTCAATATTGGTTGACAAATCTGCACCCTCGTCAGCCAAAGAAACGGCATATATAATTCCGCCTTCTACCTTTGTGTATCCATCCGGACAATCTTCACAACCTTTCAATACAGAAGATAATTTCTGTACATAGTCTTCAGGAGCAGCGCCTTTTTTCAGCACCTGGTAAACGGACATAAAACCGTTCCTCTCGGTACGTGTTACCGTTGTTGCCGGGAACTGGGCCTGAACTTCAGCCAAAGCTTCATGATCACCTGAGTCGCACACTTCCAAACAATAGAAGTTGCGGGCTTCCAGTGTGGCCGGCTCTTCTATATCAGGGGTATTCTTTATAATTGGGGTGATATCAATGAAATCTTCCAACTTATATCCGCCTGTTACAGGTTGACGTTTAAACTGATCGATAGCATCCAATACATACGGAAGCATATTCACCTCTTCGCATGGGTCACAATCCTCGCACTGCAACATTTGACGTGAAGGACAGCTTTCTACGTCAATAGCTTGTTTTGTACGGAAGATGCCTCCGGGGAAACCAAGAAGTTCAAATATTCTACCTTCCAGTTCCAGCTCTATAACAATGATAGAACCTTTGCCTCCATCCATGGTTGTATTCGGGTCAACTCCGTTATAACCAATTGTAACATCATCGATTGACTGTTTGTCTTTCTGCGGGGCAGAAGCATGGAGATCTATGATCTGGTTGACCGAAAACATGGGGGTAGAATAGTCTTTATCGGATGTACTTCTACTCAAAGCCTGCTTAGGTCTTCCTACACGGATCTCATAACGAACTTCGTCTTTTCTTAAACCCTTGAAGTCTGTAATAGCCACAGCTCCATCTTCGGTCTGGCATTTGCCAGATACGTCATAAATACCAAACATTCCTTCCCTCAGATTAAGGGAGCCAACGCTTGTCAATTTGGCATGCGGAGGCAAAAAGAAATAACGGTCATATGGTTTGTGAATCGCCATTGTAAATTATTTTATGATTATACTTTTTCAACTTTCTTTGTAGCAAATATAGCACGCAGCATTTAATTGAGGTGTGCGTGCTATATATTCATTAACACATGAAGTACTACTTGAGCTGATTTACATTGTTGGAATCAAACTGATACCTCTGAGGTTCATTTTCATTCAAAGCGTACTGCTTCTGAACCATATTAAGGATCTCATCTATCAATTTATCATCAAGCTCCGGATCGGAATTATACGACTGACTCCCGTCCGCCATCCTGTATCCTTCAAGATTGATTTGTTTGGGATATCTATAATAAGTAAGAAACACGCTTTCTATGTCAAAATCGTCTTTGTATACGGCAACCGACTCCTGCCCTATGGTATAGAAAGTCTCCCTATATTCAAATGAAGGCTTATGGTTTTCATCCGAAAGAAACTCATTTACATCCTCGTTTTTTACCTCAAACAACGAAAAGTCCTCAGCCAAACACCTACCTCTTATAAATCTGGCAGATATATTGGAGAATGCAAAGTAATCATCGGGAAGATCGAACATATCGCATTTAGGAACACTCCTGAATCCTCCGCTGCTTAGCTTCTTATAGTATACGACAAGCTGCTGAATCTTACGTATATTCTCATTAATCTTCTCTCCAAGTATATACTGAATAAGCCTATTTTGCTCAGAATTAAACAACTGAACAAACCTGGCTTTATCCATTTTTATCCCACCATTGGTAAGATTCTGCTCAGATTTTTGAAGAGCTATGAGATAGCATTGAGAAGCAGTCCTCATACTTTACTTGTTTAAGCTATCATACAAATCCATAACTTGAATCTTCAGATCTGAATAATCCTTATTCTTAACCATAAGGTCTGCTATGGCTTTCAAATCCTGTCCAATAACCATGGAGTTCATCCTGTATCCTTCCCGGTCTCTTGAAATACTACCCCTTATATTAAGCACATACAGCATCCGGTACATCTTAAACACCTCTTCGCTTTCTTGTCTTGAAGCCCTTTCGATTACATCGCAAAGATATTCAAGATTTGTGACTTTTGCATCCAGGTAATCAGACAATCTCAACGTATAATAATCCGTTTCAATTATTTCCGGATTGTCAATAACGCCAGCAAACAGAAGTATATCTATCATGCAATTCCTTTCATAAATAGAACCTTTCATTGCAGACATATACTTAAATGAAACTTCCTCCCTTTTAACCTTTCTTGTCTTCAGATTATCCCCAGAGAGAGCCTTATCTTCTACACAATACATGGAAAAAGAGTAATCCGGGTCCCCTTCTTTGTCTTTGGGGGTAAGAGATTTCGACAGAAGAGCTATGTATAATTCAAAAAGCTCTACGGGATTGGATGTATTGAAATACCTTCCGGTCCACAAATCTGCCGATTTGTTATCCCAAAATTCTTCATTGCTTTGAATAGGATTTGTGTTAGTGACCTGTTCATATGGTTTCAATATATTTTTTACACGAAGCGCAACTTCTTGTTTTACGATATTGGGATCTTCCCCAAAAAAACATTTGGATGCAACATAAAAACCTGTGTCATATACCTTCTTTATGTTATCGTAAGGACAATACACCACTGTTTTGTTTCCCTCAAACGGGACCTTTGATATCCCTCTTTCGACAAATGGTATTGGAGCACTTGTGTCTGTTTTACCTATAACTTTGTAGATGGTATCTGATAAGATCTTAAAGCCGTAAACATTGGCTAATACTTTTTTTTCTTCCACTTTCTTTTTCCTCTTCTTTTTCTTTTGGTGTCTTTTTTAAAAAACAGCCGGGCTAAAACACCCTAAGCCCGACTGCTAAATGAACTATAATATGACAGAAAACAAGTTTTAAAATCAGCAAGCAAGTTCAATCATCGCGAATCTACTGATATCCCTTACCCATACAGCCGATGTCGAATGACACCAGAACTGTTCTTTCATACCCGGCAGAGAGCTCAGAATATCACGACCGTTAGAAGATGAAGCCCATCTACCGTTAGTGTGACCCCACCACATTGATTCTCCTTTAGGTTTAATGAAGAACACATTGTTCGTCATGTTGCCCAGCTCTGCTGAAGAATCGTTAGGAATAGCAGAATAAGCATTGCTGTATTCTGAACTTGTAACGTCTTCGATAATGCAGGAGTATGAAGTCCATGGAGTCTTACCGTCAACCAAAGTAGAACGATCCGCCAAATCCACATAATCCAAAGAAGGATCGTGTTCGATCTGAACAAAACCGATATCAGGTAAGAATACACCCTGAATCATAACCGGGTTCAATACCAGCGCATCGTTCGGTCCCGAGATAGGATTCTTGATGAGCATGTCGTTACCCAGCAAGCCGCCAAGGCGTTCAATCTGGCGATAGAATTCGTCGCGGAAGATTTCAATAATGTTATATCTTGCCTTTGCACCAACCTTCATCTTGATGCGGCGCTTTTCGATAGGCAGGTTGGAACCACGGAATACATATTCAACAACCTCACGAATATGATTACGGGTAATTCCGCCCGGACGTGAATATTGTACTGTGAAACCGCGACGAAGCTGATGATACATACCCTCATTCAGGTATTTTACCCCATTGTTATCCTGGATAGTACCACCCTGCTGGAACATATTCTGACGATATTCCAACTTAGCCAGCTCTGCCAAACAGAATATTTCAAGCGTAGAGGCTACTTTGGCATTACGGATATCGAAATTACCATTAGGCAATTTACTTGAGATGAGAGCCATTTCCGGCATGAATCCCAACCTGTCCTTCATGGTGTAAAGACGTCTGTAGGAATCTTCCACAAACTGCTGGGTAGCCAATGAAGCGTCGGAGAAATTCTTTATCCCGGCATACATCGTAGTTTCACCTTCTACACCACGGTGGTTTCCAAGACGGAACTCACAGGTCATAGTGCCGGCTTTGCTTACGCCAGTAACTTTTGAGAACTGGGTGTCAAACTCAGACAAAACATGGCCAATTTTGAAATACTGAATGCCGGCACGCAGTTTGTCTTTCGGGAAGTATTTAGCCTTACCATTATTTACCAAACGCACCTTATAACGCCATGTATCACCTTCCTGACGAACTGGGACTTCTTTAGAGACAACAATGTTGCATCCGCGCTGTGCATCGTAAGTCAACACGTCGTTGGCTGTATATTCCCCTGAATCCAACACAATATCAAATAATGTGTTATCGATACCAGGATACTGGTATATTGTAGATGTATCTACCACAGTCATTACGCGATATGTCTGCGTTTGAGGCAGGTCGTAACGGAATGATCCGTTCATGCCGTTTACGCCAATAGTTGCGCCATTTTGAAGCATTCCCAGATACATGGGCATCGGGAAGTTGATGATATTCTTGAAGAGTGTAACAAGACCCAGGTGATTCTTGTTGGGGTCTTCAGCATACCACTGACCCAGCGAAGCCAAATCGTGCTCTACAAAAGAAGTACGAAATGTTTTTGCTGAAGTATAGGCAACAACCATATCTCCATTGATTGCGCCTGGAAAATTTTGCACCGCAAAGTTATTCATCTTATATATATTTAATCAATTTTGATCGCACCGGATAGATCAAGGCCATCTTCATCTGTTTTTTCATTAGTTGAAGATCTGGACTTATTGGTCCTTCCTAACATTTTGATAACCTTTATCTGTTCCTGTTTAACCCTTTTGTTAGACTTCTGTTTAATAAACTCGTCCGGACTCATCAAATACATGATAAGATCCACTGCTTTTTTGGGATCACGCATGCTTTCTTTGAATGTACGAAGCACGCCCGTCTCCCCTTTATCGTCAATCTTTAAGGCAAAGTCGGTAAGACGTGAAAGCATTTTCTCATTCAATTCATATGAAGAGTTAAACTCAGTACGCAAATCCTTACGATACCTTTTACTAGCCTCTTCGTCCTCTTTCTTTTTCTTTTCAGCATCCTCTTTTTGCTTCTGGATATACTCTTTCATTTTTTCGTCCAAGATACCCTTGAACTTTTTAGCCTTTGCTTCTATAAATTCATCGCTTTGGCTTTTATATATTTCCATCTGCTCGTCTTTTTCTTCATCCGAAATAGGCAGTGAGTTTACGAAATGACGTATAACCTTCATCTGATCCTCTTTTACAGACAAATCCAAATCCTGTATTGGAACCTGGTATTGACGATACACACCAAGTATCTGGTTTACGTTGGCTCCGGACTTTTCAGCCTCAATGAGCTGGCGTGTAAAATCAGACACAGAAGATGTGTCTATTTTATCTTTTAAAAGACCGCTTTCCTTTTCTTTTATCACATTTTCTATGAGATCAAGAAAAGACTCTTTATCTTCTATGTTCAAATCCTTAAAAGAGACTTTATCTTCGTCATTTTCTCCGACCTGAAACTCATAATCAGATATATCATTGATAATACCGCGTGACATCAAATCCGAAAGAATACCTTTATAATCGGTTTTTGATATTTTCACCTCTTCTTCCTCATTATTTCCGGCACCCTCATTAGAAGTGTTATTATTGGTGTCATCCGCAGCGGCTCCCTCTCCCTCGGTAGATTTATCATTACTACCGTCTTCTCCACCCGCATTTTCACCTTCTTTTGAGTCTTCTTTGTCATCCATATCTGCTAGTGACAAAAAATCATCAACTGATACTATCTCCAATTTTCCTTCTTCTTCGAACATCTCTTACTTTCTCCTTCTTTTTCTAACTACAAAAATATGTTATAAAAAAAATTCCTATTCTTTTTATAGCAAGTTAATAAATTATTTACCTTTGTTGCAAATATATAAATAAATGATTTCCTACAAGTACAACATATACAACCAAAAGAACAACAAGTGGCTGGACCGGCTCCTTGCTGAATGTTGTTTTGTATGGAATCACGCTTTGGCTTTACAAAGAAGGTACTACAAGATTTTCGGTAGGTATATAGGTATTGGCAAAATTAGACATCATTTTGCCAAAAGAATCAAACGTGATATTGTTTATTCACAAACAGCGCAAGAGATCTTAGATAGACTTGATAGCTCCTATCAAAGATTCTTTAGAAAAATATCAAAAAGACCTCCAAAATTCAAATCAAAGAAAAATTTTAAATCCTTTGTATTCACTCAAAGAGGATTTAAATTAGACAGTAATGTACTGACAATAAATAAAATAAACAAACGTTTTAAGTTTTCATACAGCAGAAATTATGAAGGAAAAGTAAAACAAATTAGGATTAAGAGAAGCAGAACAAACAAGTATTCTTTAATCGTTGTGACAGATAAGAATCCAAGTCAAACCAAAGAAAAGACACATAATGGTGCATCCGTTGGAATTGATTTCGGGCTCAAGACTTATCTGACGTTAAGTACCGGAAAAGAATATGTTTCACCTTTGTTTTTCAAACAATCCCAAAATAAAATAAAAGCAGCGAGTAAAAAGCTGTCAAGAGCAAAGAAAGGATCAAGTAACAGAAAGAGGAGAAGACTTGAACTTGCAAGAGTTCATGAAAAAATTTTCAACCATAGATCTGATTTTCAGTGGAAATTAGCTCAAGAACTCTGCCAAAACTTCGACTACATTTTCATAGAAGACCTCAATATTGAAGCGATGAAAAGACTTTGGGGCAAGAAAGTTTCTGATCTTTCTCATGCCTTGTTTATCGAAAAGCTGGAACACACTGCGTTGAAATACGGAGTTGTAGTCCACAAGATAAATAAGTGGTATCCAAGCTCCAAAACTTGTACTTGCGGCTTTGTAAACAAAAGTCTTTCGTTAAAAGACCGAACTTGGACTTGTCCAGAGTGCGGATCTTTCAACGAAAGAGATTTGCTTGCTGCTCAAAATATTCTTCGGAAGGGCATTTCCGAATTAGAGAGTTTGGGTAAGACCGGGAAGTTAATCCCGGCTCCGAACGTTTGTATCTAAGAATCTGACCAACCTGCGTATCAGAGTATGCCAATTAATTATTAACAATCGACGTAAATCTCTTCGTCTGATTATCCTCTCTTCTCTGATCTAACTGTCTAGCTTTTAGCTCCAATTCCCTTTCTTTTAACTCAAGCTCCTTCTTTCTTATATCAGACTGAGAGTCAAGTTGCCTGTTTCTAAACTCAAAGTTTGAATCAGCAATCTTCTCCTTTAATGCATTCTCTGTTGATCTTTGAACAAACTCCATAGATCTTTCATCAGATTGAGAATCTGCCGCTCTTCCGGCCGCCAGGACAGACTCTCTTCTTACATCCCACTGTCCCTTCCGATCTATCTGTTCAAGCTTGAACCTATGTTCCATTTCAAGATTTTCCTTATCCGCCTCAGCTTTTTGCATAAGAGTCTGGCGTTCGTTTTCTTGCTGTTGACGTCTTACGGCGTCTTGGTATTCACGACTATCAAAAGCAGCTTGCTTAAGCTCAGCCATAGAGTCCGCATCCATTATGCGGGCAAAGTCAAGAGCGTCAGAGCCAGCGGTATTTATATTCATAAGGTACTGCCTGAATTGCTCCAGCTTCATGCGATGCTTGGAATCAGCCATAGCAAACACACCCAACTGACGGGCAAGTATGCTATCATCCGATATCTTAAGGAATGACTTAGTGAGGTCGCTCTTGGTATACATGACAGTCCAATCCCTTCCTTCTTTTTGACACCTTTGGGCTACGGCCAAGTGCATATCTAAAGCCCTTCTTTTGAAATAATCGAAATGACTGAAATATATTTGGGTGAGCATATATGATGCCTCAGCCCCCTGCTTTACACCGGTAGACGTTTGGTAATTCAAAGGAGTACCCATCATTTGTGGCGTGATACCAATGGATTCATAAGCCATTCTCTTGGCGAACTCGGCAATATTCATACGATCCTGGAATGTAGCAGATAAACGCATATCCTGAACCTTAAACTGATTGAAGTTGGATACTGCATTAGCCCCAGGAGACACCACGGATTTTGGGGAATCTACTGGGAATATACCAGTATCCCTGGCCCCCTCCATCATAGTAGCCATAGCAGACTTACTATCTTCCTCGTACCAATCTTTGTATTCTGTCGGGAAAAGCATCGGGTCTGTGACAAAGAACAAACCTATCTCCTTTTCCATATTATTATATAGCTGGTTCATAGCCAGGTTATACAAAACCTGCCATGGCTGTATCTTATTAGCAAGACTCTCGCCTATATATCCAGCCACAGGGAGGCAATAATCATACATATTGCTGTTGCCTGGTATCTGGTGTTCTATCGGTTCGCAATCAAGATAGATAGCCTTTTCTCGTAAGTTGCCGCCTGATATTTTTATACCCCTTCTTACCTCCGGAACATACTCTTCAAAATAAGTATTTATTTTCTGATCTTCCTTTTCATCAAATGTTATCTTGCTTACCTTTTCGATACCATTCTCTTTTAAAAATTCAGGAAGTATATCGTCTGTAACAAGAGTTTGGGTGGTCATTCCGCTTTCAGTAATATACTTAATACAAAGTACGCGCTTGTATGATACCCAGTACGCTTCGGTTACCTGATACAAGTCAGTTCTTAAATTCGTAGTGCCAGCCAGGCGATACGCCATGTTGCTATATCCGTAGTTTTGAAACCTTGGCATAAAAGAAGCCTGAACAACCTCTTTACCATTTTCGTCAAGAGACACCCTTCTGCCGAGAGGAATACCCATGAAATCCTCTACAGCTGTTACGGCCTGATAGTCAAAATACCCCTCCCATGGAACATATGTGCTACCATATAGTCCAGCTATACTTGCCTTCTTGGATCCCTTATATTCGGCTCCACCTCCATTGCTATAAAAATAGTTTTCGTCACCACCCACTATTTGCTGTTTCTGCTTGGCGGTTAGCATGTGACCAAACCTGGATATTATATCTCCGTAACCATAATAATGGATACGACCTATATACTCAGCATATTGAGGATATCTTACATCCACTCCTACAGGATAAAACACTTCAACCGGATGCCACCTCTCAACCTTATAATAGTCGTGCCCAACAAGGAAATGGCGAAAGCATCTTCCTGAAAGGTTTAGATCGACGAAATTATCCTCATCCAACTCGTCCATATAGAAGCGGCTTTTGTCAGCTTCCAACTGATCTGAAGCCCATGCAGCAGCCTTGGATTTCCATTTCGTATTCATCCACCTCTCTATCTCCTCGGGAGTCATGGCAACTTTTGCCTGATTTATCTGATCAACATAAGCCCGTCTTTCCTCTTCGGATTGAAAGTCGTTATAGTCAGGATCCATGCCTTGGGCAAGCATCTTCTGCCTTAACCTTATATCCCATGCTTTACGAACATAGTCAATAAGGATATCCTGCTTGGTATCCATATACTCATTTACTTCATCCTCGTCGGTACCCACAACAGAATACTTAGAACTCAGATTGGTTAACTGCCCGACAAAAGCGTTGACTATAGTTCCAAGAAGGTCGTAATGCTTTATAAAAGAAGGTATATCTCCAAGTTTGTCAGCCAGATCACCTATCTTGTCCAAATGAGGCAATGCCTCCTTGGTTTCCATAAACGAAAGCTTGTTATCTTTCATTCTATAGAAATCCATGAGTTTCAGATTGTCTGTCATCTGTCTCATTCCTATGGATTCAAGCGCGTCCATACACGCCTCCTTCCATTTCCTGTCTTTCTTCCTGGACGGTATAGCCTGAACAGGAAGACCTGAAATGGAACCGCCGGGGAATGCTCTATCTTGATTCGGAATTATCATATATGAATTCTTTTGGAACAAAGTTAATAAAAAGGCTAAGACCGGTAAGGATTGAATCTTACAAACTTACGTCTACCCTCCTTGGCTTTCTGTATAGATTTCCGCTTCTCCTCGTTTATCTTCTCTGTATTTCCTTTTGGCATAAAGTTCATATCGTCATAATACTTAGCCAGCGCAAGAGCATGACCGAATGATACCAACCGGTCATAGTTGCCTCCCGGATGATAGTCTATGATTTCATCCAAAAGACCGATATCGTCTATCCTTTCAACTCCATATATATATTGCTCCCTTCCCTCGTCATCTATATCAACGAGTATCTTTTCCCAGCAATAACTCACCACAAGCTTAAATAGGAATGTCTGGTTCCTGGGGGAAGGGGTAAGACCTTTCTGGGTATTCTGTGTAGATCCGGCTTTTATGTATTTATCCACAATAGGATCACCATCAAACAATATACCGTCCCGCCCCTTCCTTGTAAGATATTGTTTATATACAAGGTCGGCATTTTCCATAAGGCAATATGCTCCATAGCCATCCTGTAATATTTCACACGTTTTGCTAAAATCATCTATGCCTGGAGGCCTGGTAGCCACGCATGCAACTATCCTGTTTGCATACGGATCATTTATACCAACCATTCTTTTGAAGATATACATGGATCCAAGAGATGATGTTTCAGTAGAACTATCCTTCTTATATGGGTCAAGACCAGCAGCATAGATGAAATCACCATAGTTGTTGTTTACAGGGTCCTCGAATATTATCACCGGGGCATCTATCACGCCACCAGCAAAAGGATATTCGGCAATCTGCTTGTCGCTAAATTTAGTACCCAGTTTTCCTCCTGACATGGAATACACCTCAACAGTCTTACCAGGCCTTGGTCCAGACAGAAGTTCTGTCTTATGTTTCATGGTAGCTTCAACCGGGAATGGGTTTACGCCAGTTTTCATAAAGCAGTCATCTATATCCAAGGGATAATACATTCTATCCATGGCATAAGCAACCCTATCGGTTTTTACCAAGGAATCAAAGTGTTCCTTAAGCCTTTTTGTGGCACCGTCAAAATCGGTGGCCTTTATGATGATTTTGTTAAGATCTTTTGCTTCGGGTTTGCCAAGGTAAATACCTAATGGGATATCCTTCTTTTCTCCGGCATATCTCGATAGACTCATCTGACCTGGCATAAATACACACCACTTTCTCTCTTTCCATGTCTTCTTTTCTTTCATTCCTATTCCAAGAAGACTCCAGTCGTTCGTTACCAGGTTATATGCTCCTGGATTGGATAATATTTCCTGAGCATCCTTCGACATATCTACCTCACCACCAGTACCGGCCATAAGGAATGTTCCACGCCATCCTTCGGCTGTATCCATAGCTGGAGCTATGGCTTTATACGGCTTTTTGATGGCCCCCTTTCCTATCTCATCTATTATTACAGTATGCGGCGTCGAACCGGCACCCTTCTGGGTAGACTGCTTCTTACCCATGTTGATATTGGTTATAGTTATATGGGCATGCACATTTCGTATATTATCAGTCGTTTTTGTACCAAGCACAACTCCTTTGCTCCAGTCGTTCGACATTCTGTTTATCCTGAAAAACGGAGGAACATTATCCAGCCCGAACTCCGTATACTGCCCTATAAAACCAAGGTCGGAATCACTGAATCCGACAACCATATGATCAAGACCTCTTGTCATGGTAGCATTCATGCCAAGAACGGAGGACTCAATACTCGTATTGTGGGTCACAAGGTAATTAGTGGTAAGGAAAAGACCGGTATAGTTTTTTACAGTAATACAGGTAGCATTATATCTGCCATAATATGTTATATCTTTTATAAATACCTCATCTACGGTTTTGGATATCGTGAATACATTGTTTTCCTCCTTACAATAATAACCGGCAGACCAGCAAATCTTTTTGACAAAGTCTATGATATCTTCCCTTCTTACACTTATCGGGAATTCTTCATGATCTTTTATTATTCCCTGACCGGCTTTCACAAATGCCTTTATAAACTCTTCTTTATCTTCTCGTCTGGTATAAAGCATTGATTCCAGTACATCTTTCCTTATCTTCATATACGAAGATTCGCAAGTGAGCATTTGGTAACATAAAGAACCCATAAAAGAAGGACTTCCATCCCACTCATACTTATACCCCATAGGCTTAGCGACGGGTATGGATACCTTCTTGAAATCCATCCTCATTATTGACTTCAAGGTGTGATTGGTCCAGTTCATACTATAGGGTCTTCGTATCCTCCATATATGCTCTTCGCAACACACAATCTCCCGGCCATCTTCGAATGTCACCTTATATAATGGAATCTTCCCTTGAGGAAATACGTTTGTAACCTCTACAAGGACACCATCGGCATCATATATATAATCTCCGACTTCTACCTTGCCTATTTTTGTTCTTCCCCTTCTGGTATATAGGTACTCATCATTCAGCAAAGCCTTTCCTCCACGTCTGGTTCCAAACATGGCAAGTCCTTTTCTTTCAGATAGGGCCCGGCTATAATTCTCGGCAAAGAACCATTCATTATCCCTCAGATCGGATAGTATCGGAATACGCCCTTTCCCTTTAACGTCCACGTACATCTTCCAGAAATTGATATGCCAGTAGAGCCATCCGGATATATGGGTTCCGTTTATAGTTATTCCATTCTTTACCTTCCTGGCTTCCTCCGTCCAAAATTGTTGAGCATCCTTTTCCTGATACTCAAAAGGAAGAAGCGGGTCCCATTCCGGAACTCGCTTCAAGTTTCTATATAATTCAGGGGACTTTATCATAGAGAATCATTACTTAATAACGTTTCTATACCAGATGTCACTTGGCCGGCCCTATTCTTTTTCCTTGTCTGGCTACTTCTTTCAAAGATAGCCATAATGCCGACACCTTCCATATATTTCTCGTTCCAGTCCGTTATCTTGTCGATAAGTTCGGACTGAAATTTGAAAGCCTTGGGTCTATTTTCTTCCTTGGCTTCCGAGAAAGGATGTTCCTGTATATACTTCCTGGCTTCAAGAATAGATGACCTTATTATTTCAAGGTTTTCATTTACGAAGTCTATCTCGCTATCCTTCGGCTTTCTTGGTTGCTTTTGCATTTTCCTTTTGAGCTTTGGATATGAGATATTCCTGTTTTAAAGTCTCGTACAATGCAGAAAGATCGACATCGCACTCTTTCTCTGCTATCATCTCTACACTCTCCCTCATTATCTTGTTTTTGTAAACAAGAGTGGAACCATCCCTAATCAAAAGGAAATCACTATTCGGGTTAGATGTTATCTCCTGCATCCTACTCTTTCCTTCCTCGTTCATATCCGTGTCAACTCCGTATGCTTTGGCTACATCATAGAGAAGGCCTATCCTTGCAACAGCTTTTATAAACTCGGATTGTACCAGCATATAATCTTTATTCAGAAGGTTGAGTTCTAAAAAATCCTCCTTTTGAAGAACTCCTTTATCCGACCCGAATATCTCATCTGTTTTAGACTCGATGCTCTTACCTAGCTCCTTTGACTTTTTTACCAAATCGTTGTAATACAAAAGATGCTCTGTTATCTTTTCTACAATAAATCTTTTTTCTGCCTTCTCCATTTTTATTTTGTTTGTGTTATGTTTTTGAACCCCGATTTTCTAGACCATCTACACATGAATCTTCCCCTGTGGCAATAATTTTTATTCGACGCCCAAGAGTACAGTACATAGTAATCCGGAAGATTGAGTTTTCCACTTACATCCGTCCAAAAACCGACAACTCGATCTTGGATTCCATACGCATGATGTTTGTATCTTGTATCCGTAATAGTAGATGAGAAATAAGAATCCGACAAGAGGTCGCAATCAGAATGCTTGCTGATTTCTTGTAGCGTTTTTTGGATTGTCAAATATTTTGAAATTATGTACTGAGGCTCTCCAAAACCTGGGACATACCATACCCCTTTTGTGTCAAAAGAAATAGCAGCTTTTACAAGAGGGTAGTCATTTTTACCAACGTCGACCACTTGGTTGTATTGATAATCGTCATTATACTCCGTACTCCATCCTTCGTGATAGTTGTCGTATATGAATTTTGCGTTTTCAAATCCACCATAATCATATATAAACCAGTTGCCTTTGGTTGTATCACATTCAAGATTCCCTGATCCATCGGGGTTATAAATAGACGGCTGCACCGAGGGACCAAATTGGTTATCCATCATATAAGGATTATATCTTCCGCATTGGTTGCATGACACAGTGCCGGATGTGAAATAATCGTTCGGAATATATATGTTTTTTACTTCACCTTTTCTATATGCAATAGGGCAGGAAAAATAATATGGTTCTGGACCAATGGTTTCTAGCACCGGTGCGTCATCTATAAACTCAAAAGGCAAAGAATCGAATATGCTATCATGCCCTCCAGGCCCATAAGGCATATAACCTGTGTCTTTTAAGCACATTATGCCCATAGTGCCATCGTTGTACCTGTTGTGCCAAGATGGGAGCACCACAACCCCGTATGGGGTTAGCGCATCCCACCGAAACGAATCATTCAATTCTTTTTGAGGTACGATCACAACGCCACCAAGGTCATCTAAGAACACTGCGTCTCCCGGTTGTTCCGGAATGTATTCCTTTTGTAAAAAAAACCTCCTTGGCATAATTCGATTATTAAATTACTCCCGAACTCCCAAGGCCTTTTTCTCCTCGTTCGTTATTGCTTTTGACGTCAATTTTGTCAACATCGTAAAACAGCATTTTGTATTGAGGAGCAATTTCCATTTGGGCGATACGATCTCCTCTCTTTATTGTAGTCGGATTACCGCTGACTTTTAAAAGATTTACCATGTATTCACCTTTGTAGATGCACTCAGCTTTGCCTGGTGCATTTGTCACCACGATTCCTTCGTCAAAAGAGAATCCTGATCTCCCCTCGATGTTTACGCACCATCCATCAGGAACATCAAGCTTGAATCCGGTTCCAATCCTAACCCTGTCTCCGGGATATAATACCACCTCTGAGAACAGTTTAGTATTCATTTCAGAACCATCTCTCTTTATGAATTTGGAAAAATTATCCACCCTGATATCTGCGCAGGCATCACCAAAATGCTTATACTCCGGCGTCTTTACATCAGGATGTAGCTTTAATATTCCGACTTTTACCTCTTCTCTGTACATACTGCTTATTTTTCTTTTTCATAACCAATCGCCCGCTCTATGTGACAATAGAGCTCGCTATCCGATACTCCGCGAAGAAATCTTACATCTCCCCTTCGGCTTTTAGCTAGTCTTCTTAAAGCGGCATACAACAAATCACCAAGGGTATAATCGGGAAAATCATCAGATGCCGTCATGAGTTCCACCAAGGCGGCTTTCTTGTCGCTAATGGTATTGCGGGTATGATTCATGGCTATGATTGTTTTAACTATTACTACTTACATATATATCAGTAAGCTCTTTTTTTGATAAGCCACCGAATTTATTTCTAATCTGGATATCGCTGTCATAAACGACGCCATCAGCTACACTTTGGATATACTGCTTGGCCAGCTCCAACTCTCTTTTGTAGCTGAGTCGGTTTCTTCCAATGAATTTGAAAGATAAGAAAAACCTCTTTTCGGCATTCTGATTATTTTCGAAATCCAATTCCTTATCTGCCGGATCGCAATACATAATATGACCACTCTTTGTGAAAGAACCTCCACCAGGCATGGCATGAGATACATTTATATCCACGTCAATAGTAGTTCTTTTCCAGTCTTCGGAACTGTTTGTCTCCATTGTGGTACAACCACAAGAAGATCCTTTGCTGACTACATAGATAGGTTTATGTGATACCAGGGCAAATTTCAGGCGCTTTATGGTTCCATCCTCTAAGTCCATAAGGTTAAATGTGAATCCCCCATTGCTCTGACTGGTGGTAACCGTTACGCCAGGAGTAAGGACTTCCACATCAAATTCATCTTCCGACCCGGCAAAAATGCTTATAGCTCCCCATTCAGGAGTAAGACCCTTTTCAACCTTACCACACACTTCGTCAGGCTCCCAGCATTTGGCAGGAATAAAGCAACCACAGAAATTGCAATTTTCAGGCTTCTTACCAAGCTTGTTTCCTATTTTCTTTAAAGCCCATAAGAATGTGTTGTCTATATCTTCATTCTTCATGTTGTTGGTATTGTGGGGACATTTCCTGCACTTATCCATGCGGGCTTTATACCAGTCCGGCCAATCCTTTTCATCCTTGGGGTAGGTGGTAATAGCACGGTAGATTGTGCTCCTTTTTTTCCAAATATTTTCTATCGATTCCACGTCACTTAAAGTTTTTATATTGTAAATCTTCTATTTCCTCATAAGTGAAGCCACGGTTGAATTTCCTGTGACTTTCCTGTATATTTTTCGTGTAAGGTGTTCCTTTTTCAGGATGATTCTTCTTCAAGTATTCTATCTTATCTTTCAGCATTGTCACCTCGTTCTCCTGAAGATTTGTCAATTTGTTATTCTTCGACTTCATCTTCATCAAATGATTCATCCGGGATTCCATCTGCTTGACGTTGGCTTTTATGCGACCAATCCTAGGGATACGAATATCTGTTGCGTTAGAATATCTCTGCATATGGTATATGTATGCCTCGGCAGCCATCCATACATCAGACATCTCTTCAAGAGTAAACTCACCACCGCTTCTATCGGAAGCCTCTTTCAGGATGTCGGAATCCATAGATAATGTAATCCTTTTCGAATTATTCTTCCTGATTTTCATCGTTGTTAAACTCAGCAGGATTATCGTAAGACCTTAGTCCTCTTCTGAAGAACACAATATTGAACCCAAGAGGTTCACCATCGTTGTTTGATGTGATAAAGTACCTTCTGAGGTATTCCATTTCATCAGACAAACGATAATCCCTGTCAGATTCATTGTCTTTTACAAGATATCCGATCTTTCTTACCTCGGTATTCAGGACGCGAAGGTAAGAATTACTTACACCAAATATTTCCTGGAACTTCTTCGTACTATCTAGCGAGTATCCATAGACTATGTAGCAGGACATCATATTCTGATGCCTTTCGTATATAGGATCTCTTCCGGATGCATCCAGAAAGCCGCTGTATACCTTGAGCACCTTACGAATCATCTCCAATCGGTTGTCGTAGCCAAGGGTGCCTCTTAACAACTCTACTTTCATAGGGGATGCCTTTGCCCTGGAAGACTCTTGTACATTTTTTGGGTTATTCTCACTCATATTTTTCTTCTTTGAACCTTTAGGGCAAAGGTAAATAATTAAGTGACAGAATGTATATTGTATAGATAGTATTTTTAAAAAAAAAACAAATCAACAAAAATAGACCGCGAACGTCTAACCACCAGCATATAATTTAAAAATTATATGCATAAATATAAAAAATAGTTTTTCAATTGAGCACGAGTATTTTTTATTTTTTTAATAATAACTGTAACTATCTGATTTATAATTGACAAAAAAAAAAAAATAGGTCTATCCTCACGGACTGACCTATTTCCTGTAACAAATAAGTACGATGAAAAAAAAACAATTCGTATATTTGCTTCTACATACAAAATACGATGGTAAAGGTAAACAATTTACATATAGATTTCATAAAGTCAGCCAAGGAAAATAAAAAAATCCTCGACTTTTTAGCCATATCCGTATTTTTGAAGCTACATTTCAACTCTTCAGCACTGCATGCCGGATCAAAAAGATCCATTTGTGACAAGATAAATATCAGTTTCGACAAATTCAAAAAACTGGAATCATCGGAAGATTTCGGATTGTTTTTTGAAAGGACTGAAAAACTGTTTGTGGCAAAAACGCTGATGAGAAACGGGAAACATGTGAAATTTGTATATGATAATGGATATCTGTCTATCATCGTTGGAAGAAAGAAAATATATAATAGAAAATCAGAATTAAAATCATATAAAGAAATAAGGAAATTAATCCAGAAGACAATTGTGTTCATCAATGTCCTCCAGCAAGAAAAGGTTGCTCATCCAGGAACTAGCAGGCCCGATGCAGTTTCGAATGACTCGAAACCCAAGGATGGAGCTATGCCTATTTTTGTTGGTTGTTCACAAAGAAGAATGGCTGTCAAGTCTGGAATGTCTCAATCGTCAACCAAAAAGTTAATCAAGGAGTGTGTGTCTGATGGCATTATATGGAAGGTAAACCGCAGAAATGTAGCGTTGAGTACCAGAGGGATGTCTGATGAGGATGCTGTAAAAGCTGTGGATGAGTTCTTCAAAGATCTCAACCGCGAGCAGGGTACGTTCTATTACCGCAGTAAAAGCGGCAGGACGGTATACCAGCAGCGTTCCAATATCTATGGCACATTTTTAAGCCCTCTTGATGGAATGAGCGTTAAGAAGGATAATAAGAGGAAGAAATCCAAAATAAAAATCTCTGTTAAAGCAAATGAAGATCTGCATGTGTACGATCCGGATATTTGTGACGGTATTATAATGGAGGATATGACTATTCTTCCTGACGGGGAAATTTTAAACAGACCTCGTGTCCCATTAACCAGGATAGAGAGAGCTATCAAGGGCGAAAAGAAACTTAGTGCATCGGAAAGAAGACGCCTAAGAAGATATTATGCCATTAAGGGTAGTATGACTGAGGAGCAAATTAAATTAGCGTCTAAGTGGATCAATGATGCCATGCATAAAACATGGATATCACCTACTAAAGTCGTCAATACAGCCATTAAGATTGCAAAGCAGGTAGAAGAATACCAGAGGGGATATAACCGTACCTGTAAGAGCCTTGGCCTCCCTATTGCCACCTTCAGAGATGCATATGACTTCATCATGAATGACTTCCTTCTTCAGAATAAGGATAAGATTGACGTTATCAACCTTATAGGATTTTCCGGTATACAATTAGTATACCTCCAGATCCTAGCATCACCTAAAGGAACCTCCCTCAGTAAAACCATCGGTCAGTCCCTATCGGGATGCTTTAATTAGTGGGTAAAAAATCGAACACTTCAAAACGAGGTTAAAATATGGTCAATTTCAAGGTGTAAACATCCAGTTTATCACCCTAAATTATCGTACATATACATTAAATATATGATTAAAAAACGCCTTAACTCTATCATTAAACTTACGCCTAAAATCGTTTATCCCATCTCTTGATTTGTCAAAATAATTATGCATAATTTATTGCGAATAATTTTAGATAAAAAAATTAACAACTATAATTTCAACAAAAAAAACGTCAGACTATTCATCCAGAACCGCCTGACGCACTAAATTTCAAACTTACTTTTACATGAAAAAAACTATCTTATTGCTCTCTCTACCCTGCAAATATAATACATTTTTTACACCCAGCATCATAGTTCAAAGTAATTATATTTATTCATAATAATTAACAATAACTACACATTTTTAATAGAAAAATATATTACATTTGTATCGTAATTAAAACACTAATAAAATGCAGGAATATTTTAAAAGCGCGTCGGACTTGCTAAAGGCGATTATGGACGATGACAAAAATGTCGAACAAGGGAAAGCTATGAAGGAAATCTTCACCGGCAAATCTCATTTGTTTATAACGGGTAATGCAGGTAGCGGCAAAACTACCTTTATGAGAAGGATATTGCCGTTTATAGGCCCCACGGCAATTGTGGCTCCCACAGGAATAGCAGCTTTAAACTCCGGAGGCCAGACCATCCATTCATTTTTCGGATTGAACCTTGATCAGTACATCCCGGAGATAAAAAGGAAGAAGCTGGTCAACAAGGAGTCTATACGTATGAACCAGCAGAAAAGACGTATAGTATGTCGCATCAAGAATCTTATTATTGATGAGGTTTCCATGGTGAAACCCGAACTTCTTGACCGGGTAGCAGATGTTCTTCGTCAGGTAAGGGATAGCAAAGAACCTTTCGGAGGCGTACGCCTTATCATGTTTGGCGACTTATTCCAGCTACCTCCAGTTACGAAGTTTGACGATATATCCAGTGGATTCTACGACAGCAAGTATTTCTTTGCATCCAAATCCCTCAAACTTGCAGGATTTAAAGTATTCGAGTTTAAAAAGATATTCCGTCAGAAGGATGAATCTTTCATTAATATACTGAATGCCATAAGAGCTGGCAACGTTACAAACGATCAACTGGAAGAGCTTAACAAGAGAGTTACCCCTCCAACTGGAGAAGATCCCTATATAACAATATGCTCTACCAATAATAAAGCATCAAACATAAACGATGCTCGACTCGGTCTTATAGAGGGTGATCCGTTTGTATTTGAGGCAATAAAGAATGGAGATGCTCCTAAGGATGCTCAGTGTGAGGAATTGCTGAAGGTAAAGATAGGCGCCCAGGTGATTATAACACGTAATGGCGAAGATTACGTAAACGGAACCATTGGCACAGTTGAAGCTATAGCTCCAAAAATAGGTCCTGACAACAAAACTATGACAAATCAGCCTCCTGTTATACATATCAATATAGGTAATGACAAAACGGTTGGAATAGTTCCGGCAACATTCGAAAAGAGGAAAGCTGAGCTTGTGGACAATGAACTTAAATACAAGACAGTAGGATCTATCACCCAGTACCCGCTAAGGCTAGGATATGCAATTACCAGTCACAAAGTACAGGGTATGACGCTGGACAAAGCGCTAATTGACATAAATGACGCATTCGATACCGGTCAGACTTATGTAGCTCTGTCCAGATGCAGAAGCATGGAAGGCGTGTTCCTTCCCGGTCCGTTAAGCAAGGAAGCTATAAAGGTGGACAACGATATCGTAACATTCTTTAATATGGTTAACATGGAGGAAGGATACGTTAAACCAGTATCCATAGAAGAATTAATATTTGATAAGAGAGAACTCAATTTTGACATGTATGGACTATAAATCAAATCATAATACAATGAAAATAGACAGAGTATTTAAGCAGACATTAAAAGACATTCTTAGTGAAGAATGGGAAGAGCAATCGAGAGCCAAATATAAGGATGGATCACCGGTAAGAGTCAAAAGAGTATTGCAGGTATTCAATACTTACAACCTTCAGGAAGAATTTCCTCTTGGATCAATAAGACCGGTTCCTCTTCATAATGCAATCAAAGAAGTCCTATGGATATGGCAGAAGAAGTCCGTCGATACAAAAGAGCTTGGTCTTAAAATATGGGACGCGTGGTCCGATGAAGATGGATATATAAAAGGATGTTACGCAGACATGGTGAAAAGACCGGTGGCGTTGTCAAGAGAATGGAAGGAGGGATTAACGCCGCTTTTCATAGATGGCATAGATAATAAAATGCCAGTATACGGATTAAAAGATCAGACGGATTTCCTTCTTTATGAGATAACACATAATCGTTCATCAAGACGTATTGTAGCATCAATGTTTGATCCGGAATCCAACAATATAAAGCCGTTACAAGAGTGCGCATTTCAGATTCAGTTATCGGTAAAGAATGGGTTCCTTCATATGACTTTATACCAAAGAAGTTGTGACTTCATAACAGCATTCTTGTGGAATACCGCTCAATATGCAGCCCTTCTTATGATGTTTGCTCATCATGCCGGATTGGAGCCAGGCAACTTCTCTCACTTTATAGGAGATTGTCACATTTATGACCGGCACGAAAAACAAGCATTGCAGCTACTTGAAAGGGAAGATAACTTCACCATACCATCAGTAGCAATTTCGAAGAGAATGACACTGCTTTGGTTTTACGATTTCAAGAGTGAAGATTTCATTTTAGATAATTATAATCCAGGTGAAAATGTGCAGTTTGAGGTCGCAATCTAAAATGTTTAGATTTGTGTCAAGAGCTGAAAGATTGAATATACTTTCAGCTCTTGTTTCCGGATTCAAGTTCTGGAAATTCAGAAACATCATGGCAGATTATACAGGAAAGCCGGAGGACTTCCGAGATCAGATGTATATGGTAAAGCAAAACATACCTCAGATATATATTGATAAGTTTAGCAAGATGGACGAGTTTGACTTGTCCGAACAAGCATTAGAATTTAACGATAGCCTAAATGGGGTAGCTATAAGCCTGTGCTATTTCCTTGGTATTGAATCGAAAGAAAGGGAAAAAGTTTTATCCCTTATGTATGATATCTACAACTATATTATGAAGTCGGATGATGTAGTTTTGTCAATATTCAGGATGCTCGATTACATATTCATGTCCGAGTGGATAGATACAATACAGGCTTGGAATATGGATATATGTCAGCCGGTGTTTTATTATAATGTGAAAGATTTTGTATCAGTAAAAGCCGAGGGTTACATGATAAGGGCCGAGCTTAATACAATTTACAGTGTTTTTGAAAATAAATATAAGGGAAAAGAAATATGCCATATATCAGGTTTGGAAATCCCCCAGCCGATGAAAGAAGCGGGATTTATGACGGGGATGTAAAAATAGGAGAAGAGAAGGGTGTGTCGGTTTATGATGCCGTGTTTCATCTTGGTCGTTACCACATCCAAATGCCTCATATCATAACCAAGCAATTCATGAATACCTTGTATGGGTTCTTGAAAGATGGAAGAGAATGCTTTCTGGTAAATGGGAGTTTTGTGGGATTTGGATCTGACGGTGAAACGCTTCTCAGGAATGTGAGAATTTTAAGACGGATAAGAATAACAAATAAATCAGACTGGAATGAATAGCAATGAGAAATGCATATTTTGTGCAAACAATAAAGAAAATGGGGCATTGAGCGATTGCCGGTTCATGCCTAGCAGAAAATGCCCTGGATTTAAAAAGGTTGGATCAAAAAAGATTCTCAAAAAGTTAAACCAGAAAATAGAGGATGACTATGACGAATCTATCGATCGATTGAATAATATACTGGCTAATCCGGAACCATTCTAGCTTATGGACATTTTCGTAGGGCAGGACTGCGGCATAGAGACCGGAGGTATTTGTATAAACAGGGATGGCAAACTGGAGTACTTCATGACTCCCAAGAAAGAGCCCGGGGGAATAGATTTGGACTTGATAACAAGAAAACTATTCCTTATTATTAAGGAGATAGCGGCATCTGGAGGGGGAACTTTAGTTTACACGATAGAAGACATTCACAGTATATTCGGATCATCAGCAAAAAGCAATTTCTCCTTTGGCAGGAGGAGGGGTGAGCCGGATGCCATAGCCGCATCTATACGGTCGTCGCTAAACATGCTGGCATGGAATGTAAATCTGGAGTACTACACCCCAAAGGCTCCCGAGTGGCAGAAAGCCATAGTTGAGTTTACCGACCAGGTAAGGGATAAGGGCAAACTGGATACCAAAAAATCATCCCAGAAGTGCGCCTTAAGGCTTTTTCCGGAATATACTTTCACAAAGCCTGGAAGAGGGGCGAGGGTTGTGCAAGACGGGCTTACCGACTCAGCTCTTATTTGTGAGTATGGCAGAAGGAAATTTTTGGGTATTCTTAATAAGAAAAATGATTTTCATTAATTAACAGTAATTATATATAGTTTTATATAGTTTTGAAATATTCTTATTAATTTTGTTTTCAGATAAAATGACAGAAAAATGAAAGCAATATTATCATCAAAGAGGCTAAACGAGAAGCTAAAGTTCATCAAGGAAATCTACAAAATGAGCAAGCTGGACGATTTATACAGGAACATCAAGCTGGAATTTGCCGGAGGTTATCTGTATATAACAGCCATGAATCCAATGTGCTGTGTAAAGACGCATATAGAGGTGTTAGAGCACGATTTGCAGTTTTGCGTACTTGTAGATGCGGAGTCTTTCATATCTGTTATAGGGAGGTATTCTGTAGACTTGATTTTGGAGTTTCTTACCAATAATAATTTGACCATAAAGCATGACTCAGGTTATGTGAATACCAAGTGGTTTCCATTTGGTAAATTGCCATTTCCAAGTATATACGAGCAGAGTGGAGAATCAGTTTCTTACAAATGCTCCGACTTTATACCGTTCCTGAAGAAGTCCTTTATGTTTACTAAGGAGGATGAGTTTATGATTAATCTGTCAATGACATATATATCTATAGATGATGAGTATATAAACGTATTCAGCACTGACAGGTTTGCCATATATGTCCACAGGGAAAAGAATGGGAATGAGATAAAGTCTTCAGATATATCTATAAATAGCGTTTCAGCAAGCATATTGTATGGTATGGCTGCAAAATCGAATGGAGAAGTGCGGGTAAGTTCGGACGACAGGATAACATATCTATCATTTGATGATACATTAATATATAATGTAAATCCGGAACACAAGATGCCTAATTTTCGCAATGTAATAAATGCTTACAAGCCAGACATCAAAGCGGTGGTAAATAAAGAAATACTAAAAGATATCATATCCAAATGTGCAATTGATGATAAATTGGCATCTACAATATATTTAGGAAAGGAAAAATCCGGTATAAAAAGTTCGGATTCGTCAAAAGGATTGGATTTGGTGGAATATTTCATAAACGAATCCATGGAGGGTCAGAATATATCATTTGATATAGGACTCAAAAGAATAAAGGATGCCATATCATGCTTTGGGTCAAAGAGTATTATGATAGAAGTGTCTTCGGAAAGTAAATTTCTAAGGGTTAGCGACCCGGATGGAGGAGAAAAAGAATTTGTATTATTATCAACTTATAAAAATTAAACAACGTGGCAGGATTATACGAAAGAGGTTCGGCAATGGGTGAATCCATAAATTTAAAAATCAGTGCAAAAGGATTTTTTTATGAAAGCAGAAAAAATGTACCGGAGGTAGTAGATGAGGCGACAAAGAAAATCTACATAGAAGAAGGGTATAGAGAGTTCGAAACAATGCAGGGTAAGAAAGTGTGGTGGAAATGTTATAAAGGTGTAGCTGGCAAGGTAGTGTATTTGGCGGTGAAAACATTCCAGGGAAATATGGGGCAGTCTATCACCAATTTCAGCATTGGCTTGAACGTTGGGGATAAGGTATGTTTTATATCAACGCCACTTTACAACCAAAAAGGCGGTCTTAATGGATACGTAAAGGATTTCGTGAAGTACTATAACAATATCGACTTCTCAAGAGAAATCTACATATCACCGTCTATGCCGAAGTCTGGAGAAGAATATGGTAGCAACTCTTTCTTTATTGGTTATGAAACAGGAGATGGTAATATCCAACTTGTACCAAGATTCTACAAGAATGGTCAGAATGGATGGCCGGAAACCGTAAAGATTGAATCGCTTGGCAAGACTACGACAGATAGTAGGGCTCAGGACCAGTTTGCATACGAAAGACTTGGTGAGTATCTAAAGGATTTTGAAGCCAAGTATAAAACAAAGAGAGAAAATACCGGAGGATATTCATCTTCCACATCCGTTCCAGAGCAGGCGGCAAGACAAAATACTCATCAGGCTCCTCAAAATTTTGGAGGACAGTACAATAGGCCAGCTAATCCTCAACCTGTACAGCGGGAGACATCTCAGAATATGCAGCCTTCATTTCAGAATCCAGCCCCGAATACCGTTCAGCCTAAGGGGTACGATGATGATCTTCCATTTTAAAAAACAGGTGCCGTGCGAAAGATTTCTTGGATAAATAAAAACCAACTTTTGTCTAAAAAAGCATTTGAACAGAACAAGAAAACACTTTCGAAAAAACCATGTATTGTTGAACGAAATGGAGAGTATCTCAGGGGTAATGCGTGGGTTAAAGAAATGAACATGGCTGACATATTATTGTTTGGTGATTTTTTTGACAAGACAAAAGATTTGGGTGGTGAAATTAATTTTATATTTGTAAAGGTTTAACAATTAAATATTTAAAATATGAGTTTCTTAGGTTTATGTTTAGCCAGCAAGCTTAAAAAGAAGGAGATTGAATGTGACGGTTTGAAGTCTAGAAATGACATTCTCACATCAAGTAATAGACAACTTTCGGGTTATGTGAAGGATTTCAAAAAAGAGGCCGAAGATCTTAGGGTTGATGTAGAAAGGTTGAAAAAAGAGGTGTCTAGTAAAGATGGAATCATTATTCAGTATGGAGAAGAGGCTAGCGACCTCAGAGGTCAATTAAAAGATATGGAAACGAAAGCATCCATGGCTTCTGACAATTTCAAAGTTTTGTCTGATAAATACAATAGAGCCATCAATTCCTTGAAGGGTTTTGAATCGAATATGGCCAAGGCTGAAAAGGTTATTCGCTTTATGTATGAAAGCCTGCAAGCAGAGGATAAGCCGGAGATGGCAGAAGAATTAAACAAAAGATTCGGAATCGTATTTGCTGTTCCGGAGGATGCCGTCAGTAATAGCGAGAAAGAAGAGAATGGAGAGCAGGTTGAAGTGGAACCCGAAAACACAGGAAATAATGAAGATGGTAATAAAGTCACTCATGATGAAGGAGGTCAGGAAGAGAGTTCAGGAGAACAGCCTGTAGATGAGATTCCGAAGAAAAAAGATTGCGAACATGAGGATTGCGAACACCCGGAAGGAGGATGCGGAAAACAGGATTGCTGTAAAAATAAAAAGAATGGAAGCAAGAAGAAAAAGAAATAAATCGTTTTCGCTGGCGGATGGCTATGGTCGCTATCTGCCAGTTTTTATTTTTGCAGCCATCTGCATACTGGTCTCATGTGTCACCACAAAGCAAAGGTTGATTAAGTATGAAACGAACGATTATCAAGCGGTAGTCGATTCAATTAAAAATTCTGGCTCTGTCGTTGACGGGTGGCGCACATATAATTATGTTCTGGATAATGACTCTGTTGATAAGGTGACGTATGCCATAATCCTTCGAAATGGAAATGCGACCGGGTCTATTCAGATAAGGAAAAATAAGTATGGGGTTTATGATATAAATATTATAGACACTTATAAGGAAAAGTAGTGCAAACAAATGAATTAGCAAATGTTTGGATATTTAAAATCACCAGAAGACAGTAGAGATGTAATATTTGGAGGTCCCGCTGTTAATTACGACAGTTATGAGTTGAAATCCATCGAACCTATCAGGGATCAGGGGTCGGATCCTATTTGTGCCGCCGTATGTATTACCGACATGATACAATGGCGCAATAACATATCCGGGATAAAGGAAAACATAAGACCCAAGGATGTGTATTCAATATGCAACGAGGGGGAGAATGGCCTTATCTTAAGGAATGCCCTTAAGACGCTACGCAAGTATGACAAGGATGAAAGGTTTAAAGTTCCACATTATTACAGGGTAAACAATGTAGAATCCGCAAAAAGTTCTATATTTGTAAACGGCCCCTTGATGATAGGGGTTATGGCCTACAACACCAAAGACGGTTTTTGGCGTGGAAGCGGAGACGGTATAGGAGGTCATGCCGTCCTTCTTATTGGATGGAACAGAGATGGTTTTATTCTAAGGAACAGCTGGGGAGGACAATGGGGAAACTCGGGTTGTTCGATAATGCCATATGAGGATTGGAAATATGTGATCGAGTCTTGGGGAATAAATATTGAATAGTAGTCATTTTCTTATTTATTAGAGTTGTTGGTATGGGAGCATCCTATTTTTGGGTGCTCCCTTTTTGTTTCCGTTATAGAAGAAATTGTATCCGTTCAGACTGACCACAAACATTCGAAATAGACGTACAATTGGGTCAATTTTGTCACTCGTAGAACAGGTTTCTACTCTATTTATTAATCAAGGTGACTACGTGCAACCTTACACCATAAATAATGAAAGATAACATGTATTTATACGATAAATCATACCGGGTATCACCAATACCCTCTACCGGCTGCTCGAAAGCGAGATCGCCGGATACTTTTGCTGGGATAAACGTTTTTGATTTTACCTATCCTACGTTTTCAGGATAGAACCTTATATCAAAGACCTCCTATTCAACTGTCTTGTCCGAAACAAAGGACTGAATGATTCAGTTGATTGGTACAAATGTAGGAAAACAACAAATTAATACATGCATCAACAATGTGTTTTATAGCATGGTTGGTGTAAATAATATATAATTATTAATCAATAATTTTTTGAATAAAATGGGTACAACAGGTGACAAAATTGTCCTTTTGGACGGTGTTGGCGGTGGTGAATCTTCCGCTACCAGTGGTCTTCTTTCCATGATACCGGGTTTGTTTGCAAACCTTATGGGTGGAGGTACAAAGATGGATCCGAACTTGGTGGCAGCTTTGATGAATGGTCGTAACAACCAGGATGCTTGGGGTGGAGGCTCCTGCTGGTGGTTGTGGATTATAGTTCTTTTCTGGCTGTGGCAAGGAAATGGATTCGGTAATCGATTTGGAAACGGCGGCGAAGGGCTTCCTGCGCAACTGAACAATGATTACGGCAGGGAGCTTTTGATGCAGGCTATCAATGGCAATCGTAGTGCAATCGAACAGATCTCAAATGCACTGAACTGCTCTACTTCTCAGCTTCAGTCTTCTATATGTAACATCCAGGGTGCAATTGATCGCGTATCAGGTCAGATAGGTATGACTTCTCAGCAGGTGATCAACTCTATCCAGAGTGTAGGTTGCGAAATCGGAAATCAGATTTCTTCTTGCTGCTGCAACTTGAGTTCTTTGATCAACCAGAGCACATGCAGCATTCAGGGGTCAATAACTCAGCAGGGATTTGACAATCAGTTACGCACGCTGGAGCAAACTAACACTCTTCAAAATAGTTTAAACAACGGGTTTAACAACAACAGGGAGCAGTCCACTAGTCAATTTAATATTTTGAGTTCTAAGATAGACGCTCAGACTCAAATAATTAACGATAAGTTCTGTCAGCTCGAAATGCGAGAAATGCAGAATACCATCAATCAATTGCGTGACGAAAGGGCAGCCTACCAGGCTTCTGCCTTAACTCAGCAGCAGACCCAAAACTTGGTTAATCAGCTAAGACCTTGTCCTACACCAAGTTACATAGTATGCAACCCTTATGCTGGTAATGGTTATGGTGGATATCCAAATGTTGGATTTAATAATTGCTGTTGTAATAATAATTGTTGCAACAATGGTTGTTGCAACAATAATGCAGCAGTTTAAACCCTTCTTTTGGTTGGGCTAGACATGTCGAGTTCTTTGATAAGTTTTTGGTATTCATCAAGGAAATACCATTTATACCCTTTATGATTGTTGCGTTTTTTATTGCAGCATTCACTTATGCCTGATCTGTTGAATCCGTCTTTTTCGGCTTCTTTTGGAGACAGATAGGCTTCAACGTCAGATGGGTTATTTGTATTTACGCGGACTATATGTTTTATTCTTGATATTTCCATCCTCTTGCTTGACGACATTGATTTTCTGTGTTTGTCATGGGTGATCGGATTTAACCTATTCATACTGGCTGTGCACCATCTCAGGTTTTTAATATCGTTATTTGTGCGATTGCCATCTATGTGGTCTACGTATTTATAATTTGACGGATTAGGTATAAAGTACTCAGCTATAAGTCTATGAATATATGGACAGTATTGTTTGTCTTCTTTACTTAATCTGGCTTGATAGTACCCTCTGCATTTTCCGGGTATAGACAATTTAGGTTTGGTCACTCTTGATCCATTCCCATTTTTAAGTCTTTTGGAGCATGATATAATTCTTCCATAAGAAGATATCATATATAATCCTTCAAAATCCTTGATGTCTTTCCATTCCTCTCCTTCAAAGGAGATGTTCTTGATAAATTCTTCGTTTGTCATTTTATCTAATTTTTAAAATGTGGGCTAAGTTTTTAGAAAGAATGGGAAGGGAAAACTTAGATGAAACCCTTATCAGCAAAGACGCGACCTCTGCCTATCCCGGTTGCAAATGTAATATTTTAGAGTGATAACACAATAAAAAATAGAAAAATATGGCTTGTGTTTCTAAAATAGGATCCATGTTCCTTATCGTAACCAATGGAGTGATAACTACCGATACTGATGTGGTATTCGGTATCCATCCCTCCATATGGAAAAGTCTACCTTGTGAAGGTGTAGCGTTACTGAAGATAAGACAGGAGGTTCCGACTGCAGGAGCCGCCTTGCCGGCTTCAATAGCCGTTCCGACAAGCAGTACGGTTTCCACCATAGGTGATGCATCATCCTGCTGCACAGTGCAAAATATTCCACTGGTAGATCCAATGAATGTTGCCTTGGTAGGTGATGATTTGGTTAACGGAACTGAGAGATTACTGTATTTCAACAAGATCAGGGGCGTTCTTAGGATTATGGACTGCTGCAAGGCCGCGGCAGCCCCCGCACCTGCTAATTAAACAACAATTTAACGATCCGAATGTATATGTTTTCAGATTTAAAGAAAGGGTTTCAGGTACACGCCCTTGATACAAATGGAGTACCAAAATACTTTATAGGAAAAGTGGTAGCCGTATCCGAGCCCAGGTTTAATCAACAGCAGCCTATGACTATGACTTACAATCAGCCGCAGAACCGCGTGGTTGATTTGACGGTCGAGTTTGAAGGTGAAACGAAAACCTATACAGTCCCTGAGACGCAGAATGTGGCTAAGGCTTTAGGGATAACATTATCTACGTCTATAGACGCTATTATGAATGAACTGGGAGCCATCAAGCAAACCAGCCAGGATATCATAAACAGCGTGGACGAACATAGAGCAAGAATATCCGCGTGCGAATCTATCATGGAAGATGTTAACCCGGCATTCAGGCAAACCAGGGAGCAGGATCGTAAAATTGAAGGTATAGAAAGACGGGTTGGCGAAATGTCCAAGTCGTTTGAAGAATTAAAGGATTTGATAATTAAAAAATTAAATTGAATATGAGACCTATGAGAAGAATTCCGGGTGGAAGAGTTATTGATCTTGGAGGCGAAGAAGGTTATTATCCAGATATATATAACCACCATGAACGCAAAATGCGCGAATTGGAACGCAGGGAAGAAGAGCTGGAAGAAAGGGAACGTCGCCTGGAACATGCTGAGCGCATGCACAGGGATGGATGGTTTGGAGAGCGATCCATGATGCCGGAAGACACCTACGACCCATACGAAATCGACTACCGCAGAGGTGGCAGAGGAACAGGTCGGAGGGGCCGCAGCTACTGAGGAGCAGACGCAGATTGTCCAGCATACAATCAATATATTGATACTTATGGATATCACTTCTCCAAAGAGCTTGCCGAGTTTGCCACTGAAAAGATGGAAAATGTAACAGGAGGCAAGAGGGTTTGGAAATGCGATGAAATAAAGTCCATGTATAAGAAGTACGGGGCGGAGAAACCCGAAGATGCTACGTGGGGAGACGTGCATTATGTATTCTCTATGTTATTTTCGGACTTTTGGGCAAAGGGTATAGATTCAGAACAGAAATTGGTTACCGCTACCAATGCTTATCTGAATGACCCGGATGCCCCTGAAGGTGTTGCCTTCGTAAGGTATATTGCAGTTGCGGATTTTATCGGCGAAAAAATCAACTGGAAAGATATGATCTGAGATCCGGATGATTTCTTTCCGGGAGGCAGTCGGCAGCTATAAGCTATCGGGCTGCTATTTTGTTTAACTAAAAAGAGATAATTGGTATGATATTTTTTCCACTAGGATACAAGGATAATCCGGATAAGAAACATAGGTTTTTCGATAAACCAAAAGAAACCAAGAAACCTAAGAGGGTTAAGTCGAAAGATGTCAAGGAAGAGATTTTGGAATTACTTTCAAAGTAATAATTCCAGCCCTATCTTACGATACGACTGGAATTTGATGAAGATTTTATGAATAATCTATAAAAATGAATATATTAAAAAATCTTGCAAATATATATATATAATATTGAAGCTATGCATATTAAGCTTCATAAATTTTATCAGAAGACGACATCCATCTGACAATCATCTTGTATGTAGTCTCCTCCGTATTGGATAACCTATAAAGCATCCAGTCACCACGGAGTCTATCTTGCCATATGGAATCGTAATTCATTGCTTCCGGATTTATAACCCTGTATATATCCAGTAGATCTCTTATCCATATAGGATTGCCACTCATATCATCCTTTGTTCTATTGAAGAAGTCTGCCAACTTCCATGTGTCATCCACTTCATCCAGTACTACTTCACTGTAATTGTCATAATACTTGGGATACTCCAGTCTTTGATACAAGTCATTCTTGTCTCCGGGTATAAGCCTGAGCTCTCCGGAGCAATCTCTATTATTGTACAGCCAGGCTTTATTAAATCCAACTGCCCTGTGAACTATATAATCTATTTCATTTACATATTTCCTTGATTCCATGCGGTATTGAACAGATGCTAATATTTTATTAACAAATTGTTCTTTCACCGGAACCTCTATAGTGAATTCATATTCGTCGCCATAAAATGTCTGGAATGACTTGTTGGTAAGAAGGTGGGACCATAGTCCTATTCTTTCGCTCTTCTTATCGAAGTTTAATCCTGTCTGGAAATAGTACATATGCTCTACGTAATAGTCCGGGATGAAACTGTAATAAGAAAGCCATTCGCCCTTGTCTACCTTGAAACCAATAGTGAATGATACGTCTTCGAAGTATTCTTCATCATGGATACTGATTTCCGTATCGCCAAAATAAAACTTGCCCTCCTTGAATTTATAGGCGCCGTTTTTCTTTGGTATATAATCCTTCTTGGTAAGGAGAATTCTTTTGAATCTATTATCCCATCCAAGAGACAATCCTAGCGACATGAATTTGTTATCCAAATCCCTGTATGTTATGGCCTCTCCGGTATCTACATTTACTATATCATACTTCAGTAGCTTCATGGGTAGGTGTTCTTTTAACCAGTATTTTACCCCATTTGAAAGTTCTTTTAATCCCTGCCCGTTTGGGTTAACCTGGAATACCTGCCCTCTTTTTATATCCGCCCAGAAATGTCCGTATTCATTGCTTACGATATCACGGCTTTGGGTTCCGGCATACCCAAGGTCGGTGCTGTTGAACTCCATCCCACGTGACGCAAACAATCCTCCGGTACCCAGCTCTTCCTGTCCGGGCTGAACCCTTTCTTTAAGTACATCTATAGCATTATCAAGCCTTACTTGATTCTCGAATCTGGACAATACTTGCCCGGACTCTATTCCTTTCATATGGATAAGCTTTCCATACTTAGCCGGGAACTCAAAATAATCCATAGGCTTATACGTCAGCCATGGGTCCGACTTACTGTTTTCAGATACATCCTCTATACTCCATATAACGCCGTTGGGTCTTTGGTAGGCGCAATCCCATTGCCTTTTCTCGTATGTAGAAGGAAGAATCATTCTTGACATTGAGTTTCTTCTTCCGTATACATTACTTATCCTGAAGTCATTGTCTCTGACTATGGATACGTTCTTTTCCTGCGTCCACTGAATATAGTCCCCTACTTCCGGATAAAACTTTTCATGATATTCCTGTCCTTCAAGACGGAAGTTGCAGTTTGTTTCAGACTCCACAAGAAATTGCGGTATCCCATAGAAGTACAGATAAAACCTTCCATACACATACATATCTCCGTCTGCATCGTTAAGCTTGAAGACGCTTTTCCTTGTGGGGAATTGAAGCAGCTGTCCACTTTCGGAGTCTGTTACATCCAGGGCTTCTTCTCCGGTATCAAAGTTTACGAAGTACTTCGGGAAGGCTACATTTCTTGAATCATTGTACGGGAATGGTATCATATCCCCAATGCCGAATGCATCTTCGGTAAACATAGGGAATTTTCTTTTCAGGGAGAACCTGCTTATATACGTATCCCCGCCAAATATGAGACGGTTCATAGTGCCTGGTTCATACTCGTCATTTATGCCTGTAGATATCCATTTTATATCTTCTATCCGACCATACTGATTCGGTATATACTTCTTTATCTTCATATACGGTGAGGCTATAGACGATGTCTGCTTTTGCAGGTCTATTGTCTTTCCAGCAATCGAGTCATTTGCGCTCAAGCATGGATCGGTAACCCGGCTCTTGTCATATCCGGATATACTTTGAGGGTATTTTATTCTGTAAAGATCATCTCCTTTGCCATCATATCCAAACGAGAAGAACATACACGATTCTCTTTTGAAATTGTTTATCACAATAACATCGCTCTTTACCCCATACTTGCTCCCCGGCTTATTGAAGTATTTGATACTAGAATCGGTTATGGCGTAATTGCCATTCTTTATATACTTCACAGTAGATGCTCCACGAAGGGAATTTCCTTTTCTTTGAGCATCTGTTGGTATGTACATATTGTTGTATTTCCCTTCGGATGTGTAATAGTAGGCATAATTCCTTCTGGGTCCTCGGTCCATATAAGTGTTGAGCCATTCATATCGATATTTACCTCTGTTTACGAATGACCTTGATGTAGCCTTGGCTATGGCTGCAATCATCTTTACCGTTGTCATGGCTATACCGGCCGGGTTGGCTATAAATACCATACCGGCTCCGACATACATCTGCTGGGCGGCTTGGTAGGTGGCGTCAGCAATCTCTATGGCAAGTTGAGCCGCGGCTTCTATTGTAGCAAGCGTCTTGGCCATATGATATGCCTTCGGTCCAAGCACGCACCATTTCGGGTGATTTTCCACCAGTGTAAAAACACCATTGGAATACCCTCTTTGATACCCCTCGATCTTTATCTCGCTTGGAAGGTCCGGCTTGTTGAAATAAAGATCAGGGGAATAGAATGTATACCAGCAGTTACCTTTGCTTCCGAATGGATAATCCATAAGCTCGCTTCGTTTGGAGTCAGAGTATATGAACTCATCCTTATAGAGATCGTTGTATGGGTAGTTTGAGTATATGTTGAGTCTTCCCGACCGGTCTACATATTTCCACATATCGTATGCCAGACCGTTTGCTATCACGCCGCGGTTGAGCGCCCTGTCTCCCCTATATATGGTATATGAATATACGTTATCCCTTTGCTCTTTCGTTATAAGCCCGGACTCGACGGCTATATCCAGAAATAGGTTTACCTTGCTGTCGTCAAGAAGCACACCAAGTACATATATATTCGAATTATCTTCCGGTGCCTTTATATCTTCGTTCATAAAAGGAGATATGAAGTTGTCCGGGAATTTGTAGTGTCGTATTTTCTTTTGACAGAATACAGTATCGGCTTCCGGATATTCAGCTGTATTTCCATCGAAATACCCAAGACCTTCTTTGTCTGTTTTAGGCGCTCCGTAATATTCCGATAATTTGGATACTATTTCAGAGTACTTGTCATCGGATGTGTTGAACTTGACTTTTGATGAATCAAACAGTTCAAAATTTGCCGGGTATTTTTCAGAAGATTCCCAATATCCGAAACCTCCCTGATCGTGATATCTTGGGGCGCAATCTATCATTTTCTCACCACAAGAAACACAGTCGGATACAAATGTTGCCGTAGATACAAGTTTTATTGAATCAGCTCTCAGGTCTATGAATTTTATTTCCTTATCCCTGACACCCACACCGTAAGAGGATGGGGTGATAGCTGTGGTTATAGAGAAGAAGCTAGCTCTTAACCCGTGCGCTCTATCTCCCTTTCTTTCCAATATATACGAATCCATGACACATATAGGCGTATCTACGGCTATAAGTATCTTGGTTATGGAGTCGCCATTTTTAAGACGGAAAGAGCTTTCTGTAAGGTCTACGAAGAATCTGTCTCTATATCTTACTATTATAGAGTTGTCACTCTTGGTGTACTTTCCCAGATCTTCACTCTTTATCCCAAGAGGATTTCCATTTTCTCCCAAAGGTATTTCATATCTTCCATAATCGGTTTGATTCCTTTCGTTCTTCATTTCATACCAGAAAGAAAGCCTTACCCAGTCGTATGAACTGGAATCTCCAAGTGATATATTGGAGTTACCAAGTATTTCAAGTATTATACGTTTTTCGTTTACATGCGTGCTTGGTTCATTCCATAGTGTGGGTTTATCTATCTGTACCCATCTGGTATCCATGTGGAGCTTCGGGGCAAACTTGAAACGCGATTTCTGGCTGTCAAACCTGAAGTTAGAATCCGGTATGGAAAATTCTACTTCGTTCTGATCGAAATTCCTTTCCTTCCAGTCGGTTTCTATTCTCGTGTCGAAGTTCTTTATTTCATAATTGAATCCTTCGTAAGTGAGGGCAAATCCTTCGTAATACCCCTTTATTTCCGTGTCTTTAATTTGGTCAAATATTCTGTCTGTGTCTCTTTTTAGGTTTTTCATGAGCGTACTGGAAGATTTGCCGCTGTCAATCCTTTCGCATATGACACTCATACTTTTTATCGGTAGACGTTGGAATGAAAGACCTGATATCTTCTCTTCGCTCACTACCGGGTTTGTTACCGGAAGTTTTATCGAGCACCCATACAAACATTCCGACAAGAGGTATAGCTTTCTTCTATCAGAAGATATGCCAACCAATTTATCAGCCGGGCGGTTGTCGATAAGAGTAGTGTCTTCTCCGTTTTCATAAACCTCTTCTATGCATTCCTGAAATTCATCAATAAGGTCTATATCGAAAAGGTATTCCTTTTTGTTGTCTGCTTCAGCTCTGGAGGTTTCAAGACCGGAGGTACGGACGTGGTCCATCTCCTTTAACTCCTTGTATGTATTTACCACCATCGGATTCTCGAAGTATTCCTTCGGCGCAGAAAGCTGTTTTCCAGAAGAATCTAATACGGGTTCCAGGCAATTTTCGGGTATGGCTATACTGTCCGGGAATTTAGTGTCGCCTTTTTCAGAATCCCATGCAGTCTTTATCTCATTTGCTGTTTCTTCATATTTTCCTCCCCATTTTCGCGATTCGTTAACAACCTTTTCTATATTTGATTCCAGATAATCAACAGCGTCCTGATTGAGGGTTTCAGGTTCAAATCTAAACCATACGTCTTCAAACAAATCAAGGGAGGATCCTACGGGACCGAATGCATGCTCATACACGAATGTTTGAGGTATTTTTACTTCATTTTCGCATATCTCTTCTGCAAATGTAGATATAAACCTGCTATCCGATGTTGCCGTATTCTTGTACTGCCATTTCTCTACACGTTCTATTTCCGAACAGATAGGAGCGTTTTCGTTTATAGACCTGAATTCTATGTCGCTATCATCGATAAGTTCGGCTTCCTCCTTTTTCTTAGGTCTGGGGATGAGGGTAAATATGGGTGTTATATATCCGGTTTTGGTTTCAAATGATATACCAAAAGGATATACTTCGTCACGCATAAATCCGGCATAAAGCGAACATGCCGCCCCGTCTTTATATAGGTTCTCGGTAGATACGGAAGATTGCCAACGAAGGAAGTGTCCAAGGAAATTGCATACCGGCTGAAGATTCCATTCGGTCTCAGCGGTAAGACCGTACTGAAGTAATCTGTTGCCAACAGATGTTATGCCTTCCGATGTATTATATACCGCCCTTTTGGACAAGATGTGTTCTAATGTTGTGCGCTTGCAGTTGACATCCGTGTAGTAATAGACTGAGCTTTCTGTTATAGGATGTATTCCTTCTATTAAGAAATCATTTACCGGTTGAGGCTCGCCGTTGAATCCTACCGTATTTTGTATGACAGCCACCTTGAAATAATTAACCTGCCTATCGAGGTTGGATACGGTAAGCCGGATGCCAAGGTTTGTAACCTTGCCCCACATTCCATCTTTTACAGTTATATCTTGCTTGTCGAATATAGGTATAGGATTGGATAGGCATACATAGTCTGTTTTTTCGTTTCCGAATTCATCACAAAGGGCTACGGCAAATTGGTATACCCCGGACCTGAGGTTTCCACCGAACTCTATTACTTCCGGCTTTATGACAGGAAGCTCTAAAAGAGGGAATACCCTTAATTTTTCACAGGCAATTGTGCATCTCTCTATGGGTGTATTATCCCCACATATCTTATATCCATGGTAATGATACCATATATCTCCGTCGTCGTCCGGGTTTAACGCCAGGTCTACAATCACATATCTAGGAGGATTGAAGTCGTCCGTCCAGTAGATGCATTTCCCGCATTTCTCTTGTTTTATCTCTATAGTGTAAATAGGATGAGAAAGTGAGAAGTTAAGACACGGGTCGGACGCGTCATCTTCTATAAGGATCTGGAATGCATCGCATATTTCCGTATACCTTCCTGCCTGTCGGCTTAACGGTTCGGAAAGGTTTACGAATTCGGATATATCCAAGCCGACAGCGTCACCCTTTCCTGCTATATAGTCTACCGATTTTAAGAATACTATCTTTGATGTATTATTGCTTGGGTTTGACAGGAAAAACCATGTATATCCGTCCGAAAGATCGTTCTTATACCCAACAACTTTATATCCTTCAAGTTTACTGCAAAGAATATTGGAAGGCTCGTTCTGAACCATCATCATATCGCCTGTATCGTTTTCTATGCAAGCGTTCATGGCAAATGAATATTCCGAGTCAGACAGCATACTTGGATGCTTGTCCCGGTTCATGCCGGATTGAGGTAATGAATGACTGTTACTATTTTGCACGACGTTAAATCTTTTTTTTACAAAGATAACCATGTTGTTGCAGAGAAAGATGAAATTATGGTTAATTCGGTTGTTCTGGTAGTGCTTTGTGAAAGAATATTTTCTACTTTTGTTTTCGTTTAATTAATAATTATCATGGAAGTAAGACAGAGAAATCACGGGGACAGCAAAATCTACAGGATATCAGGAGAAATACCAGGATGTAAGCCCGGACTTAGATACGTAAGTATGACATTTCCGGGCGCAAAGATTATGCAGCACAAGCCCGAGTTGGCTCATATATATGAACATATGATGTTGAATTATGGAAGAAGAAGTGGTATGAACGACCATTTGATTCTGTCGGATTGTTATGTTCAGAGTTCTGGTATAGTTATTTCATATTGGGTAAGGTCTACCATAAAGAAATCGGAAGAGTTTGTTCTTGATATGGTTTTTAATCCGGAGTTTGATTTGGATGAATTGGAATCAGAGAAAGATGTTATCAAGAATGAGTTGTACGATGAGGTATATACCGATGAAGAAATTTTTGATGTGCCAAGATATCTAGAGTCTTTAATGGGAATTCCAAAAGGGGTGAATGATATTGGGAGAATATCCGATATAGATGATATAACAATTGAAGATCTTTTAATTTTTAAAGAAAAGATGAGATCTTCGTTTCATTTTATCGTATTTGAATATGGTCCCGATGATAAATCGACAATAGATTACAATACTCCTTGCGGTATTTCCTACAAAGTAGATATTAATCTTCCAAACATCCCTATGAAACCCGTAATAAAGAAGAGTTCGAGTGACAAGTGTGAGATTTTTCTTGCATGGAGAAGAGATGGAATTCGCGATACGAAAGAAGAATTTATCAAATTCTATGCTATGAACTCGATATTCCATTACATCAATACCGACAACAATATTAGCTTCTCTGTTTTATCAAAACTTAGAAAGAAGGGGATATGTTATTCCCTGGATTCGGAGGATATGTCGTTCTTTGGAAATTTTGCGGATGGCATACGTATAGCCTCTATAGGGTGTGAGGGCTTTATGCAAATAAAAGATGAATTCTTTTCATGTCTTAACGATATAGTAAAAGGAGATATAGACAGAAATGAGTTTGATTATATCGTTGACAAGTACAAGATAAATATGATGGATGGATCGTTTGAAGCCTATCTGGATCACATATGCTTCTGTATCAAAAATAATATCCCTAATGATATGGAAATTTTGAGATTTGTCAATAAGTTCTCTAACGAAGAGCTAATGGATATGTTTGTCAGCCATATTTCAAGATATTACAAAGAAGAGGATGTATGTGTAATGGGGTCGTCAAGAAGTGAAAATTAACACACCTCGCCATTAAAAGACGAGGTGTGCCTACAAAATAACAAAAACTGAACAATAAATTCTAAGTTGTGGACCAAGCAGGACTCGAACCTGCGACCTCTTGATTATGAGTCGAGAGCTCTTACCAACTGAGCTATTGGTCCCTGTTGTAGTGTAGCTCCGCCTGGAATCGAACCAGGATCTAAAGTTTAGGAAACTTCTATTCTATCCGTTGAACTACGAAGCCGTATATTGCGTTTTGTTGCGCAAAGGTAATTATTTTAGGTGATTATATACAACTTTATACTACAAATATACTGAATTATTTTTATATATAAATAATAATATCTACATTTGCGTTATGAGATTGGTCGAGCGACATACAATCAAACCAAGTTCAATATACTACAATGAGCTTCAGGATTTATTGCATAAGTGTAAAAACTTATACAATAAAGGATTGTATGTTGTTAGACAGCATTACTTTCAGTATAAGGATGATAATACTGTAAAGTATAAATATCTCAACTACTATTCTCTTGAAAAGAAGTTAAGAGCAGAAGATGATATTGATTACCGCGCCTTACCAGCACCGGTTGCTCAACAAGTGCTGATGATGGTTGATAGGAACTTCAAATCTTTCTTCAATCTTCTCAACAAGAAAGGTAGAGGTGAGTATTCTGAGAAAGTAAGAATGCCCAAGTATCTTAACAAAGATGGGATGTTTACTGCTGTTTTTACAACAACGGCCTTTTCTCAGAAATGGATAAAACAAGGTGTTGTTAAGTTGCCTAAACAATTTTACTTTACTACAAGAACCAATAAACAAAACATCCAACAACTTAGATTCGTTCCAAGGAATGGATATATTGTTCTTGAGATTGTTTATAACAAGAAGGAAAAGGATCTTATGTCAGATAACGGAAATTATCTTGGTGTAGACGTAGGATTAGATAATTTAGCCTCCTGTGTTTCTAACAACGGTTCTTGTTTTATCATAAACGGTAGACCTCTGAAGTCTATCAACCAATATTATAACAAGAAATTAGCATATCTAAAATCAAAATTAAAAGATAATAGACAAATTTCTAAGAAAATCATATCATTAACAAACAAAAGGAATAACAAAATCAAAGACTATCTGCATAAAGCAAGTAGGATATTGATTAATCACGTAGTTTCTAATGGCATCAACACGATCATCATAGGTCATAACAAATGCTGGAAACAAGAGGTCAATATCGGAAAGCGAAATAATCAGAACTTTGTATCTATTCCTTTTAATACGTTTATCAGTATGATATCTTATAAAGCTACATTAGAAGGCGTCAATGTTAATATCGTTGAAGAATCTTACACTTCAAAATGTAGCTTTTTGGATAATGAACGGATTTGCAAGCATGAATCTTATGCTGGAAGAAGGATCAAGCGAGGATTGTTTAAAACTTCTTCCGGAAAGATAATCAATGCTGACATCAATGGCGCATTTAATATCATTCGAAAGTCAGCAAAAGAATCCTTCGATGTAACCATGTTACCAGAAGGTAGAGGGTTTTGGTGGAACCCATTACGGATTTCCGTATAGATATATATTACTTTTTGGTGTAAAGTTGTATATAATCACCTATAATCACCTAGAAAGATCTTTTATCGGATATCTTTCTATGTAATCTGGCAACTTTTAGCTTGCACTTGCGTCTTCTGTTGCTCCCTCTCTGTTTTCTGGACAGGTGTTTTTGCATCCTTGCTAACTTCGTTTGGCTCTTGCGAAGAAAGTGAGGATTGCTAATAGTAATCCCATCTGATAAGGTAGCCAAAGTTTTAACGCCAATGTCCACTCCGATGTATTTTCCAGTCTTTGACTTATACACCTATTCTGTTTCAACAAGGATTGAAGCAAAATATCTACCTGATTTATCTTTGGAAACCGTACAGGATATAAGCCTTGAATTTTCCGGAATTGTTCTATCTATGACAATTTTGACATAGCCAATCTTTTCAAGTCTTATTTTGTTGTCTTTTAGCTTGAACTTCTTTGCCGGAAGCCTTAAAAGATTGGTGGTCGTCCTTACTTTTGAATTTTGGCTTGTTTACTTTCTTTTTTCGGCTTTTGCTGAAATATTGCTTTGAGAATTCGATGAAGTCCCGCTGCTTCTGTTGTAAGGTAGCAGCAGAGACTTCATTCAGCCAAGGTTTCTCTTCAACCAAATCCAACTTGCCTGGCATTTTGGGGATTGGGTTTAATTCCTTGTCGTATGAATTAAATGATTCAACGCAAGCATTCCAAATTACACGAACACAACCAAAAGTCCTGGAAAGAAGTTCTTTCTGGGACTTTGTAGGATATATGCGGTATTTAAATGCTTTATCAATCATTTACTGCTTCTTTTATTGTTTCGCAAATGTAGTGATTTATTTGTAAAAATAGAGTATCAGTCTTTGAGGCGCGTTGTGACTTCCAGTATCTATTACAATCATTGTAGAATTGGACTCTTTCCTCGTTGTCGTCTTGATGGATAATACTTTTCATTCTTTTTTTTGTTTTAAAGTTTGACAAATGGTGGGAGGATTACTGTTTGTAACCCACCCCACCCTAAAATGGCAAACATAGATTCGATGCAAAGATGGAAAAATATTTTACACAAAACAAGTAAATATAGTTGTATTTTTCTTGTTTGTATGTATTTGTTTTGTATATTTGCCGTATCAAAAAGAGTAGAGCATGGAAAAGAAGAAAAATTTGGTATCAGAAATATCTGATATGTCTGGTATCAGCCAGAAAGATGTAAAAGCTGTAATCGCAGCTTTACCGGTAGCTATCAAAAATCAATTAAATGAAAATGAAAAATTGAACATTTTTGGGTTTGGTACTTTCAAGAAGGTTCATAACGGCCCCGTTGAAAGACGTAACCCGGCTACCGGAGAGAAGTTTATCTCTGAAGAAAAAGACGTACTAAAGTTTAAAGCCTCACCAACTTTTAGTTTCTAGTTTTTTTGTGTTAAAGTGACCAATCCTCCATCCAAGGCCGCCAAGAATGGAGGATTTTTTTGTTAACAAGGTGTTACCCCCCCCCCTAATAGATAAAAGTGCCATACATAAATGCTTTTGCTATATTTGCAGTAAAGTATTATTAAAAAAAACATTACAATGAGCGTATACGAAGGATATAACTCAGTGGTGGCTGCAACCGGAGAGGATCTTGACGGTATATTGGCTAAGGTAAAAGTAGCCACTCCTGCCACGGCTTCTGGCCCTGGACAGGAAGGTCTTGTTCCGGCCCCACCAGTTGGAAGCGAGGATGGTAGAAAAGTTCTTGTCAGCGACATGACATGGGCCAGCATAGGGGGAGAATCAAACAATGACATAGCTGTAAAAGGATATGTAGACAACAAGGTGAAAGAAGTTGCCTCTGCGGCTAAGATGAAAAAGCGGATCGTGGATGCTCTTCCTGATCCTGGGTCTGCGGAGGATAATGTTATATATCTTATAAAGGACAATACGGCTTCAGGTAGCGATAATAATGTATATACAGAATATATATTAGTTTCTCCGGAAGGGGGATCGCCAGTACTAGAAGCTTTGGGTACGATTCAAACAAAGGTAGAACCGTATATTCTTCCCAAGGCATCAAATGACACTCTGGGTGGTGTTAAAACCGGATATACGGAATCTGGAAAGAATTATGGCGTAAAAGTGGATTCTGGTGGAAAAATGTTCGTATTGGTTCCATGGACTGATACAACTTATAGCAATGCAACAAGTAGTGCACCGGGACTCATGTCTTCGGCTGATAAATCAAAGCTGGATGGTCTTAACAACTATACACTGCCAACTACATCCGCTTCAGCCTTGGGTGGTGTAAAAGTAGGGTATACCACAAATGGGAAGAACTACAAAGTACAAGTAGACGGATCTGGTAATGCATACGTAAATGTGCCTTGGACAGATACAAATACTACCTATAACGAAGCTACGACCAGTGCTGCCGGACTTATGAGTGCTGCCGACAAGACGAAGCTAAACGGTCTCAATAATTACAGCTTACCCACATCAACAGCATCTGTTCTTGGAGGTATAAAGGTAGGATACACAACAAGTGGCAAAAACTATAAAGTCCAGCTTGACGCTAATGGGAATGCCTATGTCAACGTCCCTTGGACTGACAATAATACCACTTACTCTGTGGCTACAACTTCCGCTAATGGATTGATGAGTAGGACGGATAAGTCAAAATTAGACGGTATAGCGACTGGTGCCAATAATTATTCATTGCCGAAATCTACCACTACCGCCCTAGGTGGTGTCATGATAGGTTATTCTGCCAATGGTAAGAATTATGCTGTTCAGTTGGATACTTCCGGCAAGGCCTACGTCAATGTGCCATGGACGGATACCAACACGACGTACAATGTGGTTACGCAGTCCGCAAATGGACTTATGTCCGCTGCTGATAAAAAGTTGCTTGATTTTCAGACGGGCGCTAATTCAGTTACGACGTTGGCTAATCTACCTGTAACAAAAAGACTGGTAAAAGCTACCTTGTCTGCCGCTACCACCATATCTGTAGCCGCGGGCATGACTATAGGTCAGGAGTTGTACGTCAGATGTACTCCTTCCGCTTCATTTACTCAGGCTATACCGAATACTGGTTCGTTTACATCGCTTTCCGGAAGCTCATTCGCTGTTACATCCGGCAAGGCGTTCGAGATGAGTATACTGAAAATAGCCAATTCGGGTGTTATGTATTCTATAATTTTAAAAGAAGCTGAATAATGTTTCCATACTTAAAGAAAGATATCAAAAATAGATTTGTCGAGTTCCAGGAAAAACTTGATGAAAACTATGCGCAAGGAACATCTTATGATGATTACCTTGCCGGAATGTGGATTCTTCTTAGCGAGGGACAGCTCTCGTTCAAGAATGAGAATCCGAGCGCATCTCCTAAAGAGATTATAAATATGGCTTTCGATCCAATTCCGGATCCTACACCGGAGGAACTTTTATCCATGGCTAAAGGAAGCAAATTTGACAAACTCAATAGATACGATTTCAGAAAAATATACCTTGATGGAACAGATGCGTGGACATCGGATAAGCTGACCGTAAAAGACAATTGCGATAGAAGCGATACTGTAGAGTTTGCCGGATCCATTTACCCGTCAAGCCATGTAAGGCTTTTTGTGGACAAGCAAAGCAATTATGAGGATATATGTGGTGGCGTTTATAAAACATTGTATACAGCCATAGAAGAGGCTGATACCGTTGATGCAGTTGAGTCTGTGGAGATAAAAGGTTTTCCGGAAGTCATAAATATAACTAATGCCGAGCTTGAAGCTGAAGTCAAGGAGAAAACGGAGTCTTCTGTGGAATATCAAGCTGTAATGTTTTCCCGTATGATGATAAACGCTCCGACTATGGCTGCATCGATCCTTCCTGGTGACGCATTGAAGGTAAAGAAGTTGTATCCAGTATGGGGCGAATATGGCGCAGAGATGAGCAGGGAAGTAACTCCAGGATTCAGATTCAATCATGGTGAGGATTTGTACGAAGTCGTACTCCAGCACATATTGTCGTCAGAATGGGTTCCGGGTGTAGGCACCGACAATCTGTATAAGGTTGTCCAGGAGGAGCATTCGGGCGCCATGGATGACCCTATCCCTTGGAAGTATAATATGGTTCTTGAAAAGGATAAGTATTATATTGACAAAGGAGCTAAATATGTTTGCGTAAGGGATTCTATTAACCCCATGCCTTACGAAAATCTTTCTGATCTTGTTGATGGAGGGTTCGTAGTTTTAATTAATTGATTAATATGCTGCCATCGTTTTATGTGGTGGCAGCATATCAATGATTTCAAAAAGGAAATATGAGAAGAAGTTATATGGGTAGTCGGAAATACACTTACACTATCATATCCGATTGTATAGGCGGTTCTATAACCATAGATGGTGAATACGTGGGAATTGTTCCAGATAATGGTGTATATGTACATGAGTCCAATAGGGGGTGTTTGTATACAAAGTAACCCACGCTTATGGACAGTTTTATATGGGACTATATAAGGATAGCGACTATAACGCCAAATCAAAGTTGAGCAATATTGGAGTGCGCAACACAGTTACTGGCGCCGTGTATATAACACATTCTTCATTTACGACCGGATAATTTGAATGAAAATACAAACCATGGCGACCACAATAAAAGATCGGGTAAAAACCAGCGAAATATCATCGTAAAAAGATGTAAGTTGTTGTTTATCAAGTTTATATTTATCGGTAAAAGATCGTTCTAACAGACCGGCAACGAGATCGGCTAAAATGCTATTCTCAATGTATTTAAACATATGATTATCAAGTATTAATTATGCGGCAACGAACAAATAAAAATGCTATATACATAAATTGAATACACACGTCTGTTTCTCTTTTTAGTGTGAAGTCGCATACAATTTATATATTTGGTAAAAAAAAGAATGAGAAGAAGTCTTTTAGGGTCGGGTAAATACACATTTACCATTACGGCCGACCAATCATCGACAATTACCATAGGGGGGGGGGTTAAGCAGGGAACCATCTACTCGGCAGATTTTAAAAAAGGAGAGAACGTTTCGTGGTCTGTAGCAAGAACCGGCTATGTAACTCAGAGCGGAACCCAAAAAATAACCGGTGATATAACTAAAAATATAACACTGGTTAAACAGAAATTCAATGTCACTGTAACATCCAATGTCAACTCAACCATAACAATAAACGGACAATCGTCATCCGGGGTAAAGACGAAGACGGTTTCGGTGGAATATGGATCAACCATATCATGGTCCGTTTCCGCAACGGGATACACTACCCAATCCGGTACATTCGGCAATATAACCGGGGCCCAATCCAAAAATGTCACACTGTCCAAACAAACATTTACTGTTACTGTAAATTCTAATGTTAATGCGACTATAACGATCAGCGGACAATCGTCCAGCAGTGTTAAGACAAAATCCGTAACGGTAGAATACGGCTCCAATGTATCATGGTCTGTATCTGCGTCCGGTTATGATACTCAGTCTGGTACATTCAGTAATGTGACCTCCAATCAAAGCAAATCCATAACACTTGTATTATCCACCTACTCTTATACGGTATACTCTAATATACCAGGAGCATCCGTTTATTTTGATGGGACATATAAGGGAACTATCAGCGGAGGATCTTTCAGTACATCTATACAAGGAGGTGACACGTATTACAACGTAACTATTAGCGGAGGAACACTTCCTTCCGGCCGCAGGGTGAATGGAAGTACTACAACGGAAAAGAATACCGAGACGGGTACCGATACCGATACGACTACAGAAAATAATTTCAGCGTGTCGCCTACATCATCTGCATTCTCTCAGGGCGGAGGAAGCAACACGTTGTCTGTGGTATCAAATTATAGAACCGGAACAAGGACAAGAAGCAAAACGCGTACAAACTCAAGAAGCAAGACTCCGTACACGGATTACTCTTATTCAAGACCTAGTCAAAAATCAGTAAGCAGGAACAGTAGCGTTACGATGAATGCGGTTGAATCCACATCTTCTGGCACTTCTTACGGTTCATGGTCGTACGGATCTTGGTCTTACGGTTCATGGTCTTCCTGGTCGTATGGATCATACACAAGGAGTTCATCGCTGAATGTTAGTGGGGTAAGTTGGATCTCAAGCTCAAAAACCAATACGGGATCAGGTTCTTCTCAAGGATTTTCTGTTTCGATAACCGCATCTGCAAATGATTCATACGATGCCAGATCCGGCACATTAACAATATCAAATAGCCAGGGATCCAAGAATGTTTCTGTGTCCCAGTCGGCTAAATCCGTCAATTGGGTATTTAGCTCAAACAGCAGCAGCTTATCATTTGGGCCCCTGATACAGAGTAAGAGCGTTACTATAACATCTACCAAGAATGGATCTTATATAGGGTTTTCTACCACATCTAAACCTAACTGGGTTAACGTCACCATTGGAAGCAACGGGTCCGTGTCCATTTCTTCCACCTCCAACACCTCCACCTCATCCCGCTCAGGCTCCATAGTCTTTACTCAAAACGAGTCCG
>PXZU01000003.1_pt1 | contig 66820 bp, 78 predicted proteins | sample 2941351 | NCBI WGS metagenome assembly PXZU01 (sample SAMN08721892, study PRJNA434045) | Viral metagenome, whole genome shotgun sequencing project. | isolation source: viral particles isolated from 30 fecal samples collected over 86 days | host: Mus musculus | place: Germany: Kiel | collected 2017-06 | reverse complement strand
ATTTTGTCTCCTCACACCCACTCTGCGTAACACTCACCTGGAGGGTCTTACCAGATGAAGATTGGGCGAGGGTGATCAATGGCATATTATATACGAGGTTGATTCGCTATAAACCTCAAATCCTTGCTGTAAGAATATGGCTATCATTTCTTTATCAGTTAAGGATGAAATAAATGCAAAGAAGAAATCTTTATCCTGAAAAGATAACTTATATATGTATAGCTGAGGTTTGCTTGGATATTCTATTTTTATTTTCAATCCTCCTTCGTATGCTATGAGAAGGGATGTAGGCGGCGTATTTTGATATGAATATATTAACTCAATAGAGCTATCATCTATTTGGAGCTCATCGTATGTTGTTAGTGAATTTCCGTTAATATCTTTGAAGTAAAATATATAGTTAGATAGATATCCACTATGGGTTCTTAATATTCTAACTATTTTGTGTCCGATTTGTCTTGTATTTGCTATATAACTCCTTCTTCTCATATTTTGAATATTTTTTTACCTATAATCTTAACCTCTTCTCTATATTGTTGAAATTGATACCACTCACTTTCATGGTCAAGATTTGTTTCGCCTCCCATGAATTCGGCAATTATATTCGACTTTAAAGCTTCTTCTTGATCTTTCGAATATTTGCTTCTTATCAGCTTGCTTACAAACAATCCATAAGTGGGCCGCTCGTTGAATTTTAGCTCATAGTATTCGTATCCATGCATGTTTTCAGATCGGATTTCCGAAACATCCCATCTAACTGCCCACTCATTACATCCTAGGTACTCTATAGCAACTGGAATATTATCTCCCATGTGTTTTTGTAATTCTATCATATGTTATTAATTTTGAGTTTTCTTAAAGTCATCTGAATCTACAACTACAATCTTACCATAGAAAGCTAACCGCGAACCGACATCCGGCCACGAATACGAAGAAGAATAATAAGCATTAGCCACGAAGACCCCGCATCGAGAACCATTATCCGAATGACCCGACCGTAGTACTATTCTGTTTCCAGTGTTAAACCAATAGCAGTCAGTATAATATGCAGAATCAGATCCTCCTATTCTTGTAGGAACTACATCACCATATCTACCATGAGACATTTTCTTAGTCCATCCACCTCCATTTGTACTAGCATCATAAACAGCATTACCAGCAATTCTTATGTTAGTAGCACCGGCAGCTTCAAGATCAGCAACATCTTTATCCGGGAATGAACCTCCATCATAAACAATCCATTTACCAGATATTGCATTAGCTCCTTGAACAAATTCCCATTTACTGTAATAGCAATCTTCAAGACCTAAGAAATTAGTAGAATAGTAACCTGTATCACCATTAACTGGAGCCTTACCATCTACATTACCTAAGCTAAGAGTTCCGCCTGTTTTACCTTGATCCCATCTTTTAGTACCACCTGAACATGGTATAGAACTGTTACTTGTACTAATATTAGTATTTCCGTAGTAAGCGCAGAACATACGTGCTATAGTAGCATGAGATCTATAATCACCTATTCCCCATAAAGGACCATTTGCCTTAGCCTGTGTAACAAACGTTGCTATAGTTTGACTTGCTGTACTTGTAACCCCAGATCCACTGTATAATACGCCATTGTTATTAAATGCTTCAAATGTACTTAATAGCATTTCTGGTTCCTCAATATAGTCATCATCTAACTGCATTTCAGAAATATATGTTCTCCATACTCCAGAAGACATCTCTACAGTTTTATGGTAGTATTTAGGAAAATAAGTCATTCTATTTTCTTTTCTTCCTCCATCTATCGTCATTTGACTTCCATCCGGCCATACATTTGAATTAGTTTCATTACAAAAACTAATCAAAGCCGCATCTTCGCCATAGGGTTTAGCAATACATCTCTTAAACTTACTTCTTAATGATTCAATTACATCTCTATTACCACCCGTATTTAATACAGTAGTAGATTGGTTTTCATTGTTTTCATACCAATAAGCCATAGTAGATTCCATATCTGCTTCTATCCATGATTTATTTTTACGAATATACATCTTACCATCATTAGGGGCTTCATTTACCTTAGCCGGTAAAGAATGTATAGATAAATCACCTCCATTATGGTCATTGCAATTTGCTCTTTGGATAGGCTTAAAAGCATCATCTCCTACAGTAAGAAAAGAATTAGTGTATTCAATAGATTTGATTCCACTGTCTGTAATAATGCTATATGATGCCGTACCACCTCTAAGCCATACCACTAGACCATTCCATGAATAAAACCCGGGTTCTACTCTACATACCAATTTGGCATACGGTTGTACATTTTGTATTGTTTCAATAGTGGCCCCATTACCATCCCAGCCGCTAGCCCTAAACTCCCATCCAACAATACATGAGCTGGAACCAGTAGAGTGATTCCCTTCCCAATCCGGAGATAATGAACCCAGATACTTAACCACCCAACATCTTATTGGCAGTTGAGAATTTAGCTCCTTAAACGTAATATGTACCGGGTAAAATGTATCCTTGTCTCCTTCTATTATGATTTCCTGTCTATTGTTTGGATTGCTAAGTATCAGACTGCGAGAAGTAGGAAATATATCCCCTCTGTTACCCGCGTGATATATATCATTTTCAAGATACTTGAATTCATCTTGTGTTATAGATACATTTTGCAACTCGTCTAGTTTTTGTTCTATATCTTCACCTTTATATTTGCTGTTGTAAAACATAATTGTATATATTGTTTAAAAATGCAATAGCAAATATAAGTATTTTAGATATATGAAAATACCCCCCATTTTTATCATTTGCAAATCAAATCATATCGGGTAATTAGAAAGATAATATTACACAAAAACATCCTTATTTATATAGGTTTAAACCCAATATGAAATATAGCATATCATCCATTCAATTATGTATGATATAGCACCGTAAATCATAAAGCGGTTCAATTATGAGAAGCAAAACATCAAGACGTGATGACACCATACTGCGTGATAATTCTATACACAAGGCATATGATGAGGTGATGAAGAATCTGGGAGAATATAGATTCTACGTTTCCAAGTCTTACATATATGAAGAGATAAAGAAGAGGGTTAGGCTTTCGCATAAAACCATCGCGTATGTATTGAATCATACAAAATATACCGAATTATATGAATAACATTCTAAAATTTCTCATTCATTCCTGATAGATTTTAATCTGAATTATGAAGCACTCGTCGTGAGACGGGTGCTTTTATTTATCTTCAGATAAGCTGAATAGGATTCTATTTGCTAACTTTGAAATAAAAAAACTATGACGTGTAGTAACAAAAGTTCAAGGAAGCGTAAAATGTCTTGTGGAGGCAAGGTAAGGAAAATGGCTACCGGAGGTTCAACTGGAAAATCCTCAGTAAAAGAGGTTTTGAAGAAAAAGATCAAAGAGTATAACGAAAATGCTAACAAGGCAATGGCTAAAAGAAGGGAAAGATTAAAGAATAAAACCGTCGGTTTACCTATGCCAACCCAGCTAAGGGGTATTTCAAAGAAAAAATAATTTGTGATTTGAAATTTTATTTTCTATTTTTGCAGGAATAATAGAAAAATCAAAGGAAATGAATCGGGTTAATTCGAAATACCTTAAATTATTGAGGTTTATGACCGGGGTGTATCCCGTGATACATACTGGTTCGTATTTTATAGATTCGCTGCTAGCTCTTAGCGGTAGTGGAGGATTGTATCCATACTATTGCATAATGGATATATCGTTTATGTTTAGCATAATACTGTTTGCTCTATCGAATATATTTAGATTTTGTATGTGGCATAGGCTTCTTGTTATAAACATGATGATATGCTCAATGATTGATTATATATATGAGTTGGATTGTTATCCTATTGATGGATACGTAATTGTATGTTCTATATTATCATCCTCTATGTTGTTCTTTCTTGGTTCTATTATTTCATTGTTCTTTAAAAACAAGGAGGTTAATAATGAAAAACAGTGAATTAACAATTAAAGCCGTTCGCGAGATGGGAATGGATTTATCCTCAAAGTTATACAAGATGTTCGAGTCTGGAAAATGTGACGATATGAGCATAGATCAGGTTTCCAGGTTTGCCGAAATGATTGTTCCTGTGCGAGAGGTGAGAGTTGCCGAGGCTGCGAAAATATTTGGGTGTAGTATTGGTAAGTTTTATCGTCTAATTAATGCCGGTCTTATACATAAACCTAGAAAGACTAAGGGTGGAAAGGTGTTGTTGTACAACGTGGATTTATTGAAGGCTGATCTGAAGAAAGTGAACGAGATGAATCCTGATGATTTGAAGGCGAAGCTGAGGATTGGGGATATTATCTCACTAAAAAATAGGGAGTGATAATTATATAATTTGCTTGTTTATTATATTGCAATTATACAATACATTAACGAATGCAACTAGTAGAAAGACATATCATCAAAGACAACCGATTTGAGGCCATCTGCCTCAAATCCGGTCTCTTGTACAACTATGTCTTATACAACGTCCGTCAGGGTATCTTTTCTGGAAACTACCTGAAGGAATACGAGTTTTCAACCAAGCTTTGCAAAGAAGATCAGATAGATTTTAGAGGTTTGCCATGTAGTGTCTCTCAGCAAGTAGTTGGTCAAGTTTTCAAGACTATTAACTTGTGGATTAAGCAAAAGAAAGACTTTGAAAAGAGCCCATCAAAATACAATAATCGCAGACCTCATCTTCCAAGATACAAGAAAGGAAAGAAGCAGAATATAGTCATCTTTACCACCTCTGCTTGTAGACTAAAGAAAGATGGATATATCTATTTTGTCAAAAACATTATCCAGCCAATCAAAACAAAAATAGGAGACAACAAACTATGTCAAGTTAGAATAATACCTCAGGCTACCTGTTATGTGGTAGAAGTAATTTATGAAAAGAAAGAACAGGACTTAAACCTTGATAAATCTAATGTTCTTTCGATTGATTTAGGATTGAATAATCTTTGTTCATGTATTAGCAATGTAGGACTTAGTCCTTTCATTGTAAATGGAAGAGTTATTAAATCAGTAAATCAGTGGTATAATAAGAGGAAAGCTGAATTAATGTCTTATATTGGAGACAGGGGAATTTCAAACAAAATCAAAAGGGTAACCTTTTTTAGAAATTGTTGGATTGAAGATAAGTTGCACAAAATCAGTAGATTTATTGTAGGCTTTTGTTCTTCAAACAACATAGGAAAGATTATTATAGGATACAACAAGGAATGGAAACAGGAAATCAATATTGGTAAAAGAAATAACCAGTATTTTGTCTCTATCCCTCATTCCAAACTCATTGACAAGATATCCTATAAGGCAAAACTTTTTGGAATTGAAGTTATAACCCACGAAGAGTCTTACACCTCTAAGATTGACCATTTAGCTTTCGAACCTCTCAAGAAACAAGAAGTTTACTTAGGAAAAAGAAAGAAACGCGGATTATTCCAAAGTTCCACTGGCAAACTACTCAACGCAGATATCAACGGAGCGATTGGAATTGGAAGAAAAGTATTCGGTGATTCGTTTGTAAAAACGATAATCAATAGTGGGTTTGCGTTTAACCCGATTAGAGTAAATATTTTGTAGCATAGATATTTATAAATATTTTCGTAATGTAAATATTTAATTTAATGAACAAAATGAATAATTTTGGTAACGCGGATGGTAATCTGGTCAAAATATCAAATGGCGAGATAGTATCCCGTGTTATAAATAACGTGAACGCCATCGCTAAGGATACGCACGTATCTAAAAGATGGATATTATCTATCCTTAGAAGCAAATCAGCTTCATATATAGCCCAAAAATGGGTTGAAGGAACATTATTTGATGACGAAGCTCTATTTGCTCATATCAATTGCGTGGAGATGATTCAGGTGCGATCCATAGATTGTTGCGTGGCTGAGTTCAGGATGTGCTCTACTCTCATGAGGTCGAAGCATAGAGTCCCAGGGTTGATTATAACAAGGAATGGACCCGCCATACTTTCTATCACAAATGCCGACAGATCCATATACTTCACGAAGATAAATCCGCGAACATATCTCAATACAAAGAAGCGGAAGTATGCCGACAAAGAAAAGTATGTGTATTATTATCAGGATGGGTATATATGGATTCCGGATACACATATAGAGCTGATCAACATCGATGCTATCACACTAAAAAAAGAGGAAGCGTTAAAGCTTTCGGCATGCGCCGAAGAGGATAAGGGTCTTGGATGCCCGAACGTATGGGAGGATGAATTTGTTTGCCCAGATAAGCTAAGGGAATTTGTTGTAAAAGAGACGATACAGGAAGTAATGCTGAGAGTTCAGGTCCCCAGGGATGACAACCCAGACATGAATGCTGGTGTTAGCTCAAATAGATAATAGTAAAATGGGGAGGTATTCATTTTTTTATTAATCATTTACCCCCCCCTATACTTATATGCTATATAAAACAGTATTGTATTTTTACCAAAAAAAATAAGTTATGGGATTAATAAGGAAAATTAAAGCAAAAAGAGCATTAAAGGCGGATAGAAAAAGATCAACTGATGGGTCATCCAGAGGTAAAGCATTAAAAGATAATAGCCAAAGGCTAAGTAATGGACAGCCTTCCAAGATAAAGGCTCCTTCTATTTCTGGAAGATTACATAATGATGTTTTAAAATTAAGAAGTAGTAAAGGTGTGCCCAAGCTGAGTACAAAATCGGGGAAAGAAGGAGTATCCTCTGTTGTAAAGAAGAAGATACTTGGATCTAAGGTATCCGAAGGCGTGCATAGAAGAAATGACACAAAGGTAGCAAACAGGAGACTTGAGAGTGGTATGCCTCAGAAGTCAAAAACCTCCACGGTAAACAGAAGGTTGAAAAAATTGAGGATTGCAACAAAGGGAAGGCATAATATGGAGTATACAGGTTAAGAAGTATTGTTATTTGCTGTTTTAAAGCCAGGGGTATACCTCACTCTTGGCTTTTTGTTTAATTACATCTTATAAGGTGTGTCGATTTTGATCTCTTAAAATATTATATTTGTAGAAAAAAATATAGTATGCCGAATTATGCAAACCCATATAGTGACAAATTTTACTCGCCCCTCTTGCAGGGTCCTGTAAAAGATGCTTTCGGCAGGGATATAAAGCCAGCCCTCTCGATGGATGGCAATTTTTCCCTGCAAAGCCCTATTGGTCAGAATACGCTGACTGGAAATTCCATACCTGGTATAATGTATGATGTGGAAAGAGGAAATATGAGCGACGCTCAGAGGCTTAATCATGACTTCACGTCTATGATAGCCGAAAACTATCTTCCGGTTCCAAGCGCACCAGTCGCATCTGGTCCCAATATAGACTCCATAAATGCCGAAATACAGGGTATGGTAAAAACAAATAACAATCCGATAGAGAAGGAAACAGTTCCTTACTACGGATATAACGGTTTTGCTGATATACCCTCCCAGTTCGAGCAAGCTCTTGGTGGAGTGGACAGGATAGTCCATGGTGACGCGAACTATGCCGATTACATAGGAACCGCTGGTTCCTTAGTGGCGGGAGGTATGGGTCTTGCAAGAAATATAGCTTCAATTAGAGCGAATAAAAAAGCCAACGATTGGGCTATGATAAATTATAGGGATAATCTGGCTAGAGCAAAAGAAGATGCTCGTATACAGTATTCAGAAGGAGGATCTGTAAGGTCTGCTAGTGGGGAAATATTCGATGCATCCAGTCTGACGGGTGAATACCTGTATGGTCTCCCAAAATCGATGGAGGATAATTCTAATATCGAGTTTGAGAAAGGAGAATATACAGATCTTCCAGACGGCGGATCCCCGATGGAGGTTCTTGGCGAAAAGCACTCTAAGGGAGGAACAAAAGCTGATGTTCCAGATGATACCCGGGTTGTATCCGATAAACTCAAATTCACCAAGGAGCAAGCTAAAAGGATCCGGGACAACTATGGTATAAGTGTAACGGAAGACAGTACTTACGCCAGCGCTTTGGATAAATACAAGAAAAAGATAGGCCTTTCATCTGCTTATGAGGACCAGGAGAAGCTTTTTAAAAAGTTGGAAAAGAATGGGGATGTAAAAGATAAATCTACATCTATATTGAACGAAGGCGTTATATCCAAACATATCGAGGAATCCCAAAAGGAGATAGATGTTATGGAGGGTATGTTTAGTACTTTCTTTGATGTCGTTTACAAAGACCAGGAGGACAATAAATATGAGCAGGATAAGCAGACGTATTTCGAAAATGGAGGAAGGGTAAAGAAGAAATTCCTTGAATCATTGAAAGCTTATGGTATACCCGAAGAGGAAGGCATAAGGAGGTTTGTCTACAAAGCAAAGGTGGCAGATTATGCTAGAAGACCTTATGCCGAGTTGTCTGAAATGGAGAAAGCTGGAGATAAGTCATTTGTTAGCGATGTTCGTAAAAAAGCCGCACAGGATAGGGTTAATCTATTAAAGTCTATTCTTGGTAGGGATGCCTTCAATTTCTATCTTGGATCTACAGGTAATGCCTCGATGCTGAATAATGAAGATAGGGTTGTTACCGGCATTAATGCAGCCGAAGCAAAGGCTGATCCGTATTCATACGATGTTCAGAACCAGTCTCGTGTAATAGACAGGCAGGGGTATCAACCAAGGTCGGGGCTCGGGTATGGCAAAGCCGGAACCAGCGAAGCTATAGAAAATGCCATCAAAGCTAACCCGTCTTTGGCTTCTTATTTTGAAAATACAGATGGATCATGGAGGGTGAGAGACGCAAAAGGTTTCCAGGAAGGGCACAACGCAATAGTTCGGGGCTTGCTGGATATGACAGGAGCCGGGCTTCTTAATGACAAATCTGTAGAGAATGCCGACAATTATTACAAGTCGCAATATTTGCTTCCGGAAGAAGAAGGAAGAAATATAACCGGTAACATGGAGAATCCATATTCCGGTTTTGTGGATAACAAGTTTGGGGAAACGACAGCAAATCTTGTAGGGTATGGGTTGGACGTCCTTAAGGAGGGTTCCAAGAAAAAACTGAACGATAAGGGTATCTACTCTTTGTCTCAGATGGCAAGCAATATGGATGCGGCAAAAAGTGTGCTGGATAAGGATGAGTATGACAAATTTAAACAGATTGTGGACTCAGGTTTGTTTAACGAAAATGATTTCTTTCTTGAAGAATACAGACGTTCAACAGACCCCCTAAAAGCGCCATCGCTAGATCCCGGCAAACCTTCTGTTGGTTTGTCAATAGACATAACAAGAGAACAACCTATATCCGAAGCAAATCCTTTAGAACCTGTATCTGCAAATACAACACAGGAACCGGATAGCAAAAAAGGAAAAAGTGGTTCCGGATGGGGATTATCATCCGGTTTGTCATTCCCTGAGTTTTTCAGAAAGACCCCTTCATCCATAATATATGAAGGTCTTGAGCAGACAAATCCGGTATATGTGGAGCCGTCACTTCGTTCCCCGGATCTTTATATGGCTGAACAAAACAGACAGTATAATTATGCGATCGATTCACTGAATGATCTTCCGGATTCTCAGAGACAGGCAGCTATAGCTAATATGTATGCGACAGGTCAGAGAAATTTGGGCCAGTATATGTCGGAAGTAGATGCTGCTAACCAGGACGCCATCAATCAGGCTCGCCAGTTTAATGCTTCATCTTTCCAGGATGCTTACAATAGGAATATAGGGCTAAGGCAGGCTTATCAAGCTGGTGCTCTTACAGCACAAGCTAAGTCGGAGGAGATGTGGAATCAGTATTATGATTCACTCAACGATCAATACATGAAAGAGGCGAATGCAAGGAACTCTATCAGGACGTTGAACTCTATATATGACAGATATTATGTGGGCGCCGATGGCCAGATACATGCTAAGCCTGTGGATGAAATTATAACAGCGGTAAGAACTTCTGAAAATGTCGGAGTGGATACTTATGCAGATAGTAAGAGAAGTAAGAAAGTTCAAATTAAGAAAGGGTAATACAAGTGGCATCGCAATATAGCATTATACATCAATACACCCCATATATATCCCCATACAACATAGATTTGTTGGCTTCCGGTATGCAGTACAAGCAAGAGAAAGCTGATGCTAATCAGGCCATGATTAATCAATATGTCACATCGATGATGGACATGGAGATAGACAAGGAGGAGGATAGGGAGTATTTCGACAACAAGGTAAACAATCTTGTTAATTATGTGAATAAGAATTTCAGAGGTCAGGATTTATCCAGTCAGGGCGTAGCCTCTTCTATATTGAACCAGATAGGATCAGCCATTGATACCAAGGTGGTGAATGCTGTATCCACTACGAAGATGTGGCGTAAATTCAGGTCAGACCTTGAAGATATGAAACTCAGTAACCCCAAGATGTACTCGGCTGTCAATGAGGCATACGCTATGCTTCCATATTACCAATGGTTGAATGACGGGCAGGTAGGATCTACATCTTCGAGACCCCATTATACGCCTTTTACCGATTACAGGAAAAAGATATCGGATAAGGTGATGGAGCTTCGAAAGTCTAACAAGCCTATGAAATTTACAGAGTTTAGCGATAAGCTTCCCGGAAGAATGCTGGAAAAGACGGTTGACAGGATGACGGATGCTGAGATATACAGCATAGCAGCATCTATGCTGGATGAGAACGACCTGGCTCAGATGAATATAGATGCATGGTCCAATGTTCAGAGAAACCCTGATATGTACAACCATAATACTACAAAGGGTTTTATAGATGCCAACACAAGGGCATCTCAGAACCGAATAACTCTTCTGAAAGATGAACTCAGGAAGGCGGGGTCAGACCAGGCAAGACGTGACGCTATCAAGGCTTCTATAAATATGGAGGAGCAGCGCATGAATAGCTTCATGGAGAGGGCGGCTTCTGCCATAGGTGGCACATATGATCCGGTGCGTGCCGCATCTTTCATGGTTAGAGAAAACACACTCAACGGTATCGCCTCATCTTATGCATACGATCATAGCACCGTTCAGGTAAAAACGGATGATGCGTACTTCAAGGCTAAAGATTTGGAATTGCAGTATGAAAAGTTTGCTCTTGATAAGTGGTACAAGGACAAGAATCTGGAGATTAGTAGGATGAATGCTGAATCCAATAGATTGAAAGCTTTGGCTAAAGCCGGTAAAAATGATGGTACCGAAACGAATGGATCTCCAGTGGATTTAAGAAATCTTCCTAATTATACCACCCAGGATATAGGAACGGCTAATCAACAAGAGATAGAGAGGGATGCTATGTACTCCGATCTTGCTGCATCAACCGACAACTTCAATAAATCTATGTCTTCTGCATTAGAATCGCTATCTGACAAGGGAAGGTCTCTGAAAAGTATATTGGATGCCAGAAGAGGTAAGGGTGATTTTGCTGGGATGGATGATAATGAGGCTTTGTATTCTATAATAAATGAGTCCAAGATATCTGATGTCAGTGGATTTACTGCCGACTTTGAGGTAGCCATGAAAGATGTGACTAAATACCAGGGACAAAGAAACAGGACGAGAAAATACCTCAGTAGAAATACCGAGATCGTGGATGGCGTAGTGGGTGCAAACGAAGGCGAAATATTGAAAAAATTGCACAGTAACAACTCTTTCAATATGTTTATCCCTGGTTTAAATCCTATGACAGGAAGGGTCATTAGTGCATATAATGCGAATGCGCCTGAGCAGGGCGTTATAGGGGACAATGTATTAATGGCTAATGCTTTTGCCAGGGCAGTTACCACATCCAGCGGAATGCTTGGTTATGGCGATCAGGGATCCCAAGGAAGAGGTTCCGGTGTATCTTATTTATTTGATAAAAATGTAGTAAATCCTGACAATATATCTTTTATACAGAAGATATCAGAGATGTATGGCGAGGGAATAAATCCTATGAGATTATTGATTGAAAGGAGTGATGGCAACTATGAGCTTAACCCTGAATATAGGGACACAAATACATATAAAACATTAAACCTTCAATTGTCTGAGACAAATACAGTTAAAATGAAGGGAGCTCCAGGTGTGTTAATGAGAAATTATGATTATATAGGTGATATAGTCAATGATTCTTCTGTTAGAGCTTTAGTGAGTGACAATTTCAAAGAGTATGTAGGAAATCAATCCAGATTTAAACCTATAACATTGTACAAAAATTCATCTAAGGATCCGGGAAATATAGAATACAACAAGATGGCAGCATCTTACGTAAATTTATACAACACCAAGAATCCTGATGATATAAAAACACTGGATTCGTTGACCGGTACCAATAGTATGACGGCGTACGTTTCCGGGTTTGACAGAAATACCGGTAGGGTCACATGGGCGATGTATCCGCAAGGAAGACCGGATATGGCTGTCGAACTTCCTTCTACATGGTGGACGGATAATGGATTTACGGAACCCTCTGTTGACAATAGGTCTATAAAAGCCAACGACGTAGACAATCTGGAATTTGATGGCATGACGTATGCTACAAAAGCTTCAGCTAATGAACTCAGAAGGGTGGCCGAGAATAACCCGGAGATAACAAAAGCCATAACGGCAAAGGATGCTGTAAACTATATAGACAGCATGTATGGCGGCTCTATCTACCAGTTCCCAAGTGAAAATGGGGATATGATGGATGTTATGCTTCCTGTCGGGGGTCAGAATATTCCGATGAGAGATATTGTCAGGACTATTGTAAAGAATCCTGACAAGTTCAGGACGGAAATAGGGTTCCACACGGCTAAGTCGGGAGCCACGTATATGGATATCTCGTTATGGGATAGAGCTGAGTATAATGAAGCTCCAGACCCGGACAACCCGATTATAAGAAGGGAGTTCCAGCTTCCTAGCGAGTATGTGGATGATTATATCTATCGCGCCCAATTATGTCCTACGTATTACTTCATAGAAGCCTTGATGAGTGATGTCTTTAATCCTATAAGGGACAATATATCACAAAGGGCTGATGAAATACTTAGGACTGGGAAATATGAATTTGACGTTGACGATACAATATTGAGATTATATGCAGCAGCAGCGACAAGACAACAGGGTTAATCCGGAGTTTGCATCCATAGAAAAGGATGCAAACATTCTTCGTGATGCAGGTTATTCACTGTATCAGAATCCTGACACGGAAAATACGCAGGCATTGGATTATCCGGAGGTTAATTTCTCCGGACCATCCTTTATTCCATCCATACCTATGCCGACAAATGAAAAAGTAGAAAAAGCCAAGGTGAATGGACTTGTGGCAAAAGTGAGAGCCAAAAAGCCAAAACCCATAACAGAGGAAGTTGCTACAAGTTTGTCTGCTGGCGCATCCATTAATAGTTCGATTGGCGGGAATACCGAGTATATAAATAAGAGGGATGTGCCTCTTATGGAGCAATACGACGAACTTAACGATGGAACACTTATACCCAAGTATGAGAGATTTACACATGGCATAAATAATGAGGAGAAATTGGCCAAGCAGATGACCACCAGGCAGAAATGGGGCAGAGGATTTAAAAAACTTGCTGTAAAGTCTGCGTTATATACAGCTGGGGGTGTCTCTCAGTCCGTGGCAAGTATTGCTCATGCTATACAAAAGGGTTCTATTGATGCGCTCTTTGACAACGAGACGACAAGATGGTTCCAGGATCAGGAGACAAGGTTGGATCACAATCTTGCTCATTATTATACCGAAGAAGAAAAGAACGCTAACTTCTTCGAAAGCCTTGGCTCTGCAAACTTCTGGGCAAACGACGTGTTTGGTGGAATGGCTTACACAATAGGTGCAATGGGAACAGAAGCTATCATGGCTGGACTTACCGGAGGGGGATCTATGGTCGCATCTGGAGCAAGGATGGCGATGAGGCAAGCTGTAAAGAAGGGAGCCATATATTCTGGTAAAGCCGCCGTTGCCGCAAACAAGAAAGCACTCAAAGATCTTTCAAGAAGTATTGCCCGAAAACAAAACTGGCGGGGAGCGGCGAACACGGCAAGATCTATGTGGACTGGCGCCGGGTACGAGTCGGCTGTGGAGGCATTACAAGCGAAGAAGGAAAATGAGCTTAACTATATAGAGAGATACAAGGCGTATAACGGAGGGAGGATGCCATCCTACAAAGAGCTCAAGGATTTCAACGATGCCAACGTGAATGCATCCAATTCTGTATTCGGAGCCAATCTCGCCATAGTAGGCTTATCCAATATGGTTATGTTCGGCAAATACATGGGCGTCGGAAACAGACTGACGGACGGACTGGAAAATATAACCGATAGAATGCTCGGTCTTGGCGTTAAAAGGGAAGGCAGGAAGGTGGTCATGTCTCCGCTTAAAGGCTGGAGAAAGGTTGCTGGAAGGACGGCTTATGCCTTGGAGAAACCCTTTACCGAAGGTGTATTCGAAGAGGGTTTGCAGGGTGTGGTAAGCGGTGCTTCTGGGAAATATCTGGAGTCCAAGTTTGATGGGGAAAGCGTAAAGGATACCGTATCATATATAGATGCCCTGAAAGAAGGATTCAAAGACACCTATGGAACAAAGGAAGGCTTGAAAGAAGTCGGCATAGGTGCCCTTGTCGGAACGCTTATGGGAGGGGTAAGACCGGGTGGAAGAGTTGGTTTTACATATGATGTAAAATCCATGTTTGGCGGCGAATATATAAGGAAGGCAGAACGCTTGCAGAAACTTGTGGAAAAATACGGAAGCGCTGATGCCAATCTTTCAACCTCTGCGCTTAATACATTAAAAAGGATGTCGGCATTCAACTCCCAGATAGCATCAGAATCCGAAGTGGCTTCATTTACCGACTTTGACGATTCAGTATTTGCAAAACTTAACGCAGAAGATGATCTGGGGCTTCTTAACAGTACAGTTGATGATTTCGATGCTTTGGTGGACTCTTTGTCTGAAGAACAGATAGAATCTACCGAAGGCACCTTTTTGGGTGATATTGATTCATACAAGAAATCATTGAAGGATAAATACAGAGAGAGTGTAAGCGATTACAAGGTTGCATCCGGATTTGCCAAAAGGCTTACCTCGGATACAAGGCTGGAGCCGTATAAAGATATTATTTCATTGAATGCCTTTAGAGGTATCAGGGCGAAGCGGAATATGCGCGATCTTTCCAGGATGATCGGGGATGCTGTTTCTAATCCTTCTATAGGAAGATCCCTTGATATCTTTTCCAGTCTTTCTGAAGAGAGAAAGGCTCTTGTTTCCGAGATGGATACCCTTCAGAAGGAAATAAAATCTCTGGAAAAAGAAACCATCCGTCTTTCCTCTAGTGTGGCTAAGACTACAAAGGTGAACGAAGAAGGAAGGGAGATAGAAACTGAAAGGGATAGGCATCTGAAGCTAATTGAAGAGATGGATGCCAAAACCACACGTATAGCTGAAATAGACAAAAGGTTTAGTTCAATGAGCAACAACTCTTTCAGTCTTTCGGATATATCCATTCTTGGTGAAGAAACCGGACTTAACCCAACTACCCAGGAGTATGTGGATGCCTATAATTCTCTTATGGCTTTTGAAGAATACATATCCTCTAAGGAAAGCGAGAGCGACCCGAATATGCCGATCATAAGGGATCTTGTCAAATCTTACAGGGCAAACATGGTAAACCTGAAGGGTTATGAAATATTCATGAAGAATGCATCCAATCCGGCATTCTTGGCGGGGGAATCCAAGTCGTGGTTTTCTGCCGCAAAGAGAAAAGTCATGGAGGCCAGTGAACTCAATATGTCAGAAGAGGAGTTTGACTTTATGTTGAACAACGATGCCTTCTCTGATGAATCCAAGGGTTTGTATGCTAATGATGCAGCCATAATCAAGGCAATGGAGGATGGACGGATAAATAGCTCCGATGCTTTCACTTATCTTGCCCTTAACCACGCTATATATGATTACAAAAATGGAAGTGTTAACAGTGAAGTTATAAGTGATAGCATTTATAATGACTTCATGAACAATGATTCCGATGCGCGCCCGCTGGATAGGTATGGAGTTGTAAAGGATATTGTAGATAAGCTGTCGTATTCCGGAGAAGAATTCCTTACGCCAAGACAAAGGGAGATATACCATAAATACAAAGATCAAATAGATCCTCTTGTGCCGGCAAAAAACGAGAATCCGAGGTCTGCAATCAGAAGCCTTCTTGATAGAACAAAGAAGCTATTTGGTATAAAGGACGACTCTCTTTTAAAAAGGAATAACGATATCATAGATGAGGTATTGGACCAAAACGCCCCGAAAGAAGAATCCGAAAGAGCGGAATATTATGCCAAATACCGTGGAATGATAGACCGGCTCAAAACCCTCATGAGAAACGAGGAAGAAGGAAAGGCTACCCCGGAAGAGCGTGATGAGCATATGAAAATAATAGAAGAGCTTGATGAGTTCGGCATAACGCCTCTTGTCATGCAAAATTTCTATATAGAATATAAGCCATCCGCCAATATCGTATCCGAATTTAATGATGTCAATTCTATTGTGTCTGACCAGACATCCGAATCCGATACGGTATCAAGCAAGAATATGGTGCAGAATCCGGATGTTATCATGACCCACAAAGATAAGATGGGTATGAATGTAATATCCGGACTTGACATGGCAAGCTTTGTAGGTAGATTTCTTGATGGTTACTCAAAAGAAGAAAAGGGTGGAAAGATTGCCATAGACACTCCGGTCGGAAAGATTGTTTTTATCAAAGAGAAGAGAGGGGGGAGATTTTTAATGAGTGACGCTAGTGCCAACGTACTGTTTCGTACTACCGGTATTCTCGTGGCTCCACTAGGTAACATAGAGACATCCAAATGGCATGGTGTATACACGAGGGATGATGCAGGTGTATATTCTCCGCTATATACGAATACAAAGTATATAGGTGAATCTATCGACCGCGATGCTGTATCGGAAGCAAAGAAGGGTGACGAAGTTATGCTTAGCGTGGACCTTACAGAAAGCGAATTAAAAAACGGATATAACGAAGTACTTTTGGGAGAACTGAAAAGCAAGGCTAAAGCGCATATAGAATCTCCTACTTCGGAAAAGGCTGAAAAGGCTTATGAGAAAGCGTTGGATAATTTCGTAAACAACGCTGTCATCCATGTGAGAGATACCAGCGGAAGGCTTATATCTGTGGTGAAATCCGGAAAGTCCGATATACGCGATTTGGTGTTAAGGAGTATTGTTAAGGAAGAGCGCGAGAACGGAAGCCTTGTTGGTGTAACGGTGGAAGGAGACGGAGAAATAGTCGCTCACAATAGGAAATATAAAATATCCCAGAAGTTGCCCGGAAGACCAAAATTCAATATTATTGAAACCGATGGTAACACATCCATAGAGAATAAACCTATAACGGCTCAGCAGTCAAAAAGAATTGTCGATGTGGGGTATATTTCTGGTGGTAAGATAGTACTTAAACAACTCGGATCTGCAACAGAAAAAAGCAACAAGATAGGCGTTAACACATTCCCGTTCTGTACATCAACTTTGAGGGGGTCTGCAGGAAAGCAGGATATAATACCGGTGGTCGTTATTGAGCATAATGGCAGTAAATATGCATACCCTGTATCTTTGGCTCCCAGTAGAGTGAATGCTATAGCTCAAAACGTAATAAACAGCATAGATGCGTCGCTACAGGCAGAAGGTGTAATGGATCTTTCGTCTATTCAGCAAATAAACACAAACCTTCTAAGACTTCGTCTTGGCGAGGAATATCAGATACCCATAGGCAATGCGACTGAGGGAGAGGTAAGAGACGCTCTCGCAAGAGCCAGGGATAAGTTGGCTGAAATGGCTGACCATGCAGATCCTATGGGCTGGATAAATCCATCCGATTCAAGGACACCATCCGAAATAGCATCAGACGACATCCTTATCAACCTAGATATGGATAATCCTTTCTACTCCCCTAAGTTAAGGATTGACTTTGGTAACAAGAAGTCTGAACCGAAAGAAGTTAGCGGAGGAGTTGTATCTGTTGGAAAAGAAGTGCCTGATGTGCAAGAAAACGTAGATGTGGAGCCAAGCGTAGAAGAGCAGGATAATACAATAAATCAGGCGGAGTCCATAGAGACGGATATAAATACAATGGCGGTCTCTAAGTTGATCGACAATGCATTTTCGCAAGAAATTGCAAATGATGTTGTAGAGGGATTAAAAGAGAGGGATAAAGGTTTTGTATCTGATTCGAACGAAGTAAAAGAGGGTTCTTCCGTTAGCGATACAGTTGCGAATGAGGTAAGCGATAATATCGAAACCCCTGTTAAAAATATAATAAAAAGAATGAATACCGCTTCCGGATTGGCGGATATCGCAGCTAATGTCGGTATTAACGTAAATGACATACAGGAAGCTATAAATAAATTTAATGAGAGATTCCCTAGTGCAGAATCTATTCAAAAGGCTTACAAATCATTTGGCAGGGAAAGCCCAAACGGACCATATTATATATGCAATATTATATCATCCCGTCTTAATGAAAGGGTAAAAAATGCTGATAGGTCTTATAGGATGGCTGTAAGAAAGCAGGAAAAAGAAATGTTGGAGAAAATGAAGAAAAACAAATGCTAGAGGTAGGATTAAATTGCAGGATAATAAAGAATGTAGACGGCAGCATACATACTGTGGAAGCCCCCAATGGTGAGCCGTCTATATTATATAAGGAAGCTCTTCGTGTTACTGGTAGCGAAGATAAGGCTTCTGATATATGGGCTATTGCTTACACAAAAGGCTATGCTGACTATATAGGCATGAAGGTTCAGGATATAGCATCTGATGCAAATGTAGACCAGAATGGGGAGCCTTTGTTTGAGGATGTATCTAACTATATATTAGCCAAAGAGAGCGTGTCCGGGGACTACACCAGGGGAGAAATGGTAGATGTTAATGATTTTATAGCATCCACCGGATTCCGAAGTGTGGATAATATTTACGATAGGCTATCAATGCTATTTGATGACGGTTCAATCATTTTCACAAAGGCAAGGCTTACGTCTTCTGGGATATGGTCTGAAGCAGAAGCGGAACGCATCATGGGGAATCCTGTGATTGCCGCCAGGGCAAAAATATCCATTCGTAGATTCATGGATTACTACTCCTCTTATGAGGAAAGTCAGGACTATTACATGGTGGATGAGGCGTCAGATGTTTTGGTGCACACTGAAGAGTACACGTCGTTTGGAACGAGAAAGATATTGGAGCCATTCATTGTTTCAAACAGGATGAAGGAAGAGCTTTCTGGTATAACAGACCGGTCTGAATTTGACCGGGCGGTAAACAGTCTACCTTATGGAGAGGTGGTAGAAAGGTATAACGAGGATGCTGATTATGCCGAGAGCGTGTATAATAAATACTCTACTCTTTCTAAGATACCGGTAGTAGATACTGAAGGAAATTCTATAAATCAGATAGAGTCCGGGTTTAGGATGTTTTTCCGTATGCCTAAAAGATCTGATTTTATCAAAGCGGATGAAACTATGAATGATCTTTTAATGATGGATCAAACCGAATGGGATTCGGACGCTACAATACCCAAACTGAAACATCTGGAATCTTATGCAGCCGGCATGGAGCTTGATATAGTCGGATTGTCTGATATGCATGATTCCAAAACAAGAGAAGAAATAGTGCCATTCATATCAGACCTTATGATATTCTCCAGGATGGTGCAATCTGAGGGGTTTAGCTCGGAGAGAGATATAAGCGTCATGCTCTCGTCAAGAGAAAGCTTGTTTGGGAAACCTGCTGAAGATTACAAGATAGAAGAGTTAAGTGAAAATTTACGCGACCTTAATCTTGTGTATTTTAGTTCCAGTATGGATTCCAAGAGTGCGTTTGAAGATTTTGGATTGTTATCTGTGAATGGATACCCTGGCGTTTATCAAAAAGTAGACAACAGCGTATCCAAGGAGGATATATATGAGTTTTTGTATGAGGCTGAAACCGACAGGGATTTGAGGGCGAAGATTATACCGGATAGCGCCATGAAATCAATTATGGGCAAAGATGGTGTTGATTTTTACAAGCTAAGGGATCCAAAAAACAAAGAGGTTGTCATCATGGATATAGCTTCATATGTCAGAGGCAGAATGCTGCCTGGCGACACAGAGCAGATGGCAGCATATCGCGTGGCTTTTGGTCACCCGGAAAACGCAAGAGATAATATTCAGGATATTAATAGATATCTGGATAGGTATATGGAAAGCGAAAGAAAAGTTGTAACATATAGTCTTGCGCAGGATATATACCATAAGCTTCTTAAGTTAAAGGTGAAGAATGCTGAAAGATATAATGATATATTTAGTGGTATCAAATATATACCTGGAAAGGGGTTTTGCCTGCTCCACTCCGATATGCATACATTAAGAGGGATTGACCTCGCAATGGAAGACGACTTAAGGGATAGCTTCAAGAAATACGCCTTAAGCTCAATAGAACCATCTCTGTTTGATATGTTTTACATAAAAAGACACAACATGGGTGAAGCGAATGAGGGATTTTACAGGCAGTATTATATGGATAATCCTGCTGCACTAAAAGAGAGCAAAGGTAGTTCTGAACAGGTATCTGATAAAATAATGTCTATATCTGGCGAATTTTCTAACTTTGTGCGTACAGGAAGCAATGTTTATGAAAAGATATCCGAGCATGACAGCGGATCCTATTATGCGGAGATCGGAACGGATATGACTGGCGTTATGGAGAAGATAGGATCCATATCGGAGAGAAATGCCGGGCAGGAGGTTGGAAATTCCGTCTCATTTATAGACAGTGTTTCAAGAAACAGTGAAATAAGCAGGAGGTTAGAATGTTGAAAATCTTATCTTTATCTATCATATTACTTTATGTCCTCTCCGCATGTATTAAGCGGAGAGGAATTCCAAATTCCATAAGCGAAACATATTATGTGTTAAGTCACAAGATGTGGTTCTTGTTTGCTATGTGGGGAACTGCCGGGTTATTGATGCCTCATATTCTAGACAATAGCAAGCAAGGGACGGAATCCCTTGCATTTATGGGACTGTTCGGTATGTTCCTGGTTGGGGCTGCTCCGAATTTCAGGGAGGAGTTTGAGGGTAAAATTCACTCCGCAGGAGCAGTATTAAGCCTGGTTGGCTCCCAAGCTTGGGTTTTATTGAACGAACCTATGTGTTTGATTACATGGGTAAACTATCTGCTGTATACTATTGTGTATATGAGCTCTTTAAAGGGATCCTTCAAGGAGAGGTTTATGCGAACCAAGCCTATGTTCTGGCTGGAAGTTTCCGCATTAGCGGCTACTTTTTCGGTCTGAAAAATGGATGGGCTCTTTTGTCATATAACATAAATGCATTATATTTGCAATTAATAAATCGCAGGGTGGAGAAGTGATATCTCGCTGTGCTCATAACTCAGAGATCGCGGGTTTGAGTCCCGCCCCTGCAACAACTATTGGTCGGTTGGGTGAGCGGCTTAGCCAGGAGTCTGCAAAACTTCGTACATCGGTTCGATTCCGGTACTGACCTCAATTTTAAATGTTTGTCATAAGGTAGAGAGTTTAGGTTTTTAACTATTGGTTTTTAGCGAACCCCGTCGATCTTGACGGGGTTTTAAATTATTAGTCGTATGAATAATAATGTAATAAACGTGGCGTTATTGTCAACAAAGAATTATCCATTGAACATAGGCGAGGTGATTTACTTTAGTAGAAATAACCTTATCTATAGGATATCCGGGAAAAAGCCCATAAAGAATAAGGATGGCTGGTTTAATACCGAGCTTACAAGGGTTTATTCTGCCGAGAAGGTAAATTATCATTGGTGATTTGCTTTCTTTTATAATATAAAAAGATGTATATACATATCCCCCCCCCCGTATCAATTTTTTATGTTATGTTTGCTGTGAATGTTAGTTCATAGTACAATTTTAAATACAATAAAGATATGCCTTTAAAATTAAGAAGTATTACTAAGGGTGTTTTCACAGCAGACCCCGAAACAGGTTCAGGTAACGGTTCGTTTAACGTATCCGGAGAACAAAATAACGGTCGTAGCCAAAGATCAGGCTTATTTACAGTATCGGCAAACGGAGTAACTCCGGTAAAACTTCCTGTCAAACAGGCTGGTCGTCCTGAGTTTATCGAAGTAGAAGCCACCAAGACTATTGCGAAAGAAGGTGGTAATATTACGATTACAGGTGAATCTAACTCTGCGAGCGTCAATATTGCTCTTGGAACAGGCGATTTGGCAATTACGGTTCCGGCTCAGATTACAGCAAACTCTGTTCTGACAGATAACGGTGCCGCGATCGAAGGCGACCCGGGTAATACGAATAAGTATACCTTTAGTGTTACTTTCGCAGTTCCTGAAAATATAACAATCAACGAAAAAACAATCCAGGTTATTGCAACAGCGGATGGTGGTCAAACAGACACTTGTGTTCTTACCCAGTCTGCCGGTGATCCGTACCTGACAATCGATCCTACTGAGGTTAACTTGACATGGGAAGGTACAGCCGTATCGGTTGCTGTTAATGCTAACGCACCTTGGACTATCGCTTAACAAAGACTGGTTTCTCTGTTTTTCATAGCATTTGTAAGACGCTGCGGGTTTTTATCCGTGGCGTTTTTTTGTTTTTGAGAATTATAATTCATAAAGATGACAATAATACGCATCCATCTATTCGTTATATTTGTGTAAACAAAATCATTGAATCATGGCAACAATTAAAAGAGGGTATGACTGGATCAAGAAAGAGGACATAACTGAAAATAAAGGAGAGAATTATAGAACATTCATAACGGATAGTCCGGTAATGGAAGATAATGGATACTCCTTTGTCTTTTCATCCTTCTATAACTTTCTTGTAGGATCAATATTTCACTTCCTGAAAGACGATATCGAATATAGAGTTGTGTGTAGGAGGGGGCGTAGGACGCATACAGCTGAAAGAGTGGATGGATGCAGGATGTCTGCAAGGGATGTTATCAATTTCAGAAGAGGGAATATACTATTTAAGACAGGTCATCTTTATGAGTAGCGCTGTGTCTTTTGCTTCTAAAGCATTATATTTGTAGAAAAAAGACAAAGTATGAATAAGACTATAATTTGGAACGACGACATAAATTCCCCATTTGAGGGGGCAGTAGATGTTTCGGTCGACAAAGGAACAGGTGATGCACAAGTTGATTTCTCCGATGGTGTGAACGAGGGCCTGGATAGGCATGGAAAAGTAACCATAAGCCTTGATGATTTCGAAGGTAAATCAATCGAGATTCCAGTAAAACAAGAAGGGAAAAGGGAAGCCTTTAGTACAGGTGACGGGAAGGTGTTTTATGCCGCAGATGGAGGGTCTTTTAATGTTCTGAAGCCAGGATTGAGTGAGAGTTAAATTGATTTTTATTTTGTATGGCAGGAAGTTGTGTAATTAAAAGAAATCAAAAAGGAGGGATTGACAGGGTATCCACTAGAAACGGAGCCAGGTCAATCCTCTTTGATAAGATAGCCAGAATACCGGCTATCCAAAATATCGAAGACGCCGCATCTTTGTATAAGAGCGTATATACCGACAAATTTAAAAACAAGTTCGGAGCCTGGGAAAAACGTATCCCTAAGAATAACGATGCGGTAAAAAAGATAAAGAATCAGATATCGTTATTTAATAAGGAAACCCAAAGGCGTATATTATCCAGGGCGTCATCTATGGATAATCCCATCCTTGTGTCTACATCCGATATATCATATGACGTGCCGGGAAGGGTTTCGTATTCTGCTGATGTTGTATCTGAAGATGACGCATACCTGATTGATCATCCTTCGGCATCTGACGTATTCATAGAAGATGAAGTTTTAAACGGGAAAGATGTATCATCCTACCTATCTGAAGTAATAAATAGTGACACCCCGTCTGTTTTATTTGTTTCACATAACGGGAAAGAAACTATCCTTGTAGATGAGGCAAGGACGCCTGTCATAAACGCCAATAAACTTCCAGAGGTCTCCGATAGATCTCCATTTACGTATTCCAATGGAGAACCTCGTCTATATTTTCGGTCTGAAGATGGCGCTATTCATAACTCATACGCCGACGCATTACGCTCAGGAACACAAGAAATTACAGCTGGTTACATATCCGGTTCCCATAGCGGATCTATGGATGCAGATGTTGATGTTGTGATGTCAGATAACGTCATCACACTCAAAAACAGTGAAGCGTTTATTCCTTCGGTATCGGTAAAGGTATCAATGTCTCAAAATTCTCCTGACGGAATAATAAATCGATTAATCCTAAAAGGCCTTCTTTCCGGAGAAAAGGTATATCATAATGGATCATATTACTTTACTGGCGAGGGTCCTACGAAATCAGTCAGGTTATTTAACTCTGCCGGAGCCTATATTGAGCTAGCCAATTCTTTTGGCTCCCGAAGGGTTAATATGGACGAGTATGGAAACATTGAAATTTTTCCCGAAGAGAAGGACAACATTGAGCTTTCTTCTCCGGATGGCAGAAAAGCATCCATGTCATTTTCTGATTTTTCTTCCGCTCTTCTAAGGGGGGGATACGCTTCGTTGAGGTCTAAATATAGCAATATGGCTCCGGCATTCATGTCATGGGTGTTCCGTAATGGCAAAAATCTTGACAGCAAAGCGCCATCCATAATAGAAAATGCCAAGCGGGAGAATGAAAAGATAAAATCGTCCATTATAAACCTTTTATCCACTCTTGGTGTAAGGATTGTAGGTATGGACGATTATGTGGCTAATTACAAGTTGAAGAATGGTATTGAGCCTACCGCAAGGGCTTGGGCTGATATAGCGAATAGTGTAATAGCTGTTACCGAAAACGCAACGGAAGCCGACTTATTAGAGGAGGCTGCGCACTTTATGGTCGAGACATTCACCAATCAACATCGTATAGATGAATCTTTGTCTGAGGTGGACAATACCGATATGTGGGACAGGTACTCTTCTGCGTATTATGAAATCTATGGCAAAGAATATGAAGGAGCAGAACTTGACCGCATGGTCCGCCGGGAAATTTTGGGTAAGCTTATAGCTGAAAGATTCCAAAGAAGAATCAATGAGGATACTCCGGAAAACAGGACGATATGGGGAATAATAAATGACTATTTTGCACGTGTTAAGAATTTCTTAACTAATCAGAGAAGTGAGTTGGATTCTCTTCTTTCGGATTTATCCAGCTCTGAGATGATAAACGATCCATCAGCTTTCGACGCTTCACTTTTGGATAATGCTCCCTATATATACTTTTCAGCTGAGTCTATAAAGGTTCAGGATAAAATAAAGAGCGTTAGGGATAAGTTGGAGAGAAATCTCAGGAACCTTATCTCCATGCAGTCATCCCTTACCCCTGGGGCCAGAAATTCTCTTGATGCACTAAAGAGAAATATGGAGGCTACCGAAGGGGATTTGGCAAAGGTCCGGTCAATCCAGTCTCTCAACATCGTGGTATCCGATGCGTCTGGCCAAATATCTTTCTTGAGGGAAATGATGGATGGTTATCTGAACGGTAAATCATCGGGTCTTGATGTTGGGATGATGCAATCGGCAAAATCCATCAATGATAATATTATGCCGGTGTTGGTATCCCTTCGTGGATTCATAAAGAACAATGTGTATGAGATAGGGGAATCGGATAAGAGATACCTTATTGATTCCATTGATAAATCCATAGTGGAGGCTGCTTCATTGAAATCCGATATGGAATCTGTCGTACAATCTGAAGAGTCAGGATTTGTTCAGAAGTTGAAGGATAAATATCTGAAAGGTCAGAATGTTACAAATGAGATGGAACAGGAGTTGGAGGAAGAATTCAAGAGAGAGATGATCGATATCTCGCAATGGTCAAGGTGGCTCGGGTCTTTATCCCACTCATCTAATCCTATGCTGAGATGGCTGGGTAAGATTGTGGCTACATGCAATCAGAAGACAAGAGAGAATGCTGTAACTCTTCTGAACAATTTCTACAAGAAGATAAATCCAGATAAACTTCGTATAGATGACTGCAAGAGACTGCTTCAGCGACCCGGGTCAATGTATCTTGATTCAGCTATAGACTATCAGAAGTTCGAGGATGAAAGGAACGAAGCGCAGATAGAAGCTCTTGTATCCGTTTATCCGGATCTGAAAGCGGAATACGAAAAAGACAAGGATGCATTCATTAAGAAGGCATTATCTACTGGTATTCTTGTAAAGGACGGATCCAGAAGTTTCACATTTAAACCATCGGATAATCCCAGAACTATAGACATGTCTACGGAAAAAGAATCGGCATTCCGTGATCGTATGGCTTCATGGTCTGAAACACATGAAGTAAGGCGTTTTACCGATAACTATTACAAGATGATGTCAGAAGCGGATGAGGCCGTCGAAAAGGAAATAGGTAGGAAAGTGAGTGATGATACCCGGTTATTCCTTAGAAGGCTTTCTTTAGACAGGTCTCTTATCCTTAATAAGAAGGACAAAGATGGAAATTATGCATTCCGAAGGGTTGATGGTTCAATCGATTGGTATAAATTAAAAACCAGCGGGAAGATATATGAACAGTATCTGTCAATAAATAAAAGGAAGCAGCAAGCCAAATACCTATATGGAACAGATGGAGCCATAAAAAAGAAGGGTACCATCGAATATGAGCGCATGGAGGAAATAGTAGCGTATGACAAAGCCATGTCTGAAAAGATGAAGGAGTATGCCCCTGAAAACAAATCTATACGTGATGAGTTCTGGAGCGAGTTGGAAAGGATTCAAAAAGAAGAAGGATCTGCTGCCGCATACCGGTTCCTTGCCTCAGGAGGTCACATGGGTTTTACCCGTCAGTTCTGGGATTCGCAATTTGGAGACAGGAAGGAAAGCGATACAATATACACGGATCCCATAAAGCTTGCCGTGGCGAGAGATCCAGGTTCTGCATCTGAGCTTAATTACCTTCATGAGAAGATTCTTGAAACCAAGAAGCATGCAAGTTCCATTCTGAAACAAAACAGAGTGTATGACTCTCCGGGAGAGATAAACTTCGACGGATTGTCTGCTGAGGAAATATACACTATAAAGGAGCTTACCGAAACGGCAAGAAGCCTTCATAACCAGATGAGGATAAAACTTGCGTCTCTCGATATAGAGGTAAAATCTGATGTTACTGGCATAGAGAATGAGACAAATGAAACATGGAAGGCTCTTACCGAAGAGTATAAAGGAGATTTTGAATCTTTGGTAAACTTTGCTTCTGAGCATATGGTCGCAAGAGATGCCAGATACATGAAAGCCTTAAACCGCAAACTAAAGAACCTCGCTTTATCCCCATCAGGTTTTGGTAGAAGCGAGTCGGCTATGATCATGGAAGCCCTTGGTTTTAAACGGTCGTTTATAATAAGCCCAGAAGCTCTTGCCATATTGAAGACGGACGCCGGACGTGAGGCGGTCGTGAAATTTTATATGGAAAGACACTTGCTTCCGTATTTTAAAAGGTTTGCTCCAAAAGGATACTCCCGCTTCATGAGTGATATCGAATCTGGAAATGTTGATGTGTATCGCCTCATGAAAGACATGGTAGAGAAAGGTAAGTTTGAATATGACGGATTTGATACGTCCGTCCTTGATGTATCTATATCATCTGACTGGATGGAGGATGGAAGATTCCAGGAAAGATTTCTTAACCCAGAGTACAAAGAAATGTCCGATTATGGAAGATCTCAGCCGAGACCTGACTTGTATAGAAACCAGACATATATCGATAAGTATGGCATAACATATGATGATAACGGGCGAGAGGTGGCTACAAGGAATACGGACGACCATAATCACATTATGCAGTTTGTTGATATGAAAAGGAAGGCTCTGAAGATGATGGGAAAGGACAATGGGTCCGAAAACTTGTACAAGATACCCCAGGTGAGCCGGCAGGGAATAGAGAGAATTATGGATTCATCAAAGAATCCCATGTCTACCATAAAAGGATCTCTTGCAGATGTATTTAGAAACCGGACAGACGAAATGATGTATGGCGAAGGTGTGGATGGAAATGCCCGTCTTGCAGGATCTGGAGACCAAATGGTGGTACCAAGATATTTCTTGAGAACCCTGGATAACCCGGGTGATGTATCCATGGACTTCATTCGTTCTTATACCCTTCTTGCTTACCACGCTGCCGAATACGAGCAGAAGAATGCGGTAATTGAAGATGTGTTAAGGCTCGAACAGCAGCTTCTTAACTCCAAATTTCAGGGAGGAAAAGAAGCGGATAGAACTAATTCTTACAGGCAATTCAAGGAAGCTCTTGGCGCTTACTTTTACGGAATAAAACTCAACAATTCCAGTATGGAGTTTGATATAGCCGGGCATACGATAGACATGTCTAAATTCCTGATGCGGTTTAATAACTTTTTATCCATGTTAAACCTTGGATTTTCACCATTTGTTGCCGCAACTTCCGGCATAACAGGAAGGATAAATTCACTTGTGGAGTCGAGGGTTGGGCAATACACGAATCCAGACTCATGGAAAAGGGGTGTAATGCTTGCTCACAAGAACGTAGCAGGATACGCTTCCGAAATAGGTTCATTTGATAGGAAGTCTCCGTTGTACGTTCTTGGAGAGTATATGGGTATATACAATATACAGTCAAGAGCGCAGGCTGCCGGATACAATCGTTCGTATCGCGCTGCTACAGCTGCCCTTAATCCGTATGCTATGATGGAAGCGGCAAATGCTCCTGTTGCTCCGCAATGCATGTATGCCATAATGGATGACACAAGGCTTTATGGTGGCATGTTCGTGAGGTTTAGTGAGTTCAAAAGAATGTCAGGATTGTCCGGTGACGCTTTGAAGAACGAGTGGGCTAAACTGGAAGATGCCACACTTCTTGACATGGTGGATATGTCTGACGGAACGGTGAGGATAAAGCCCAAATACGGCGCCACAGAAGAAGCAGTTAAGGATAGGCTACGTGTAGCTATGGGAGAGATCAGGAATTTAAGGCAAATCGTTGAAGGAATGCTATCTGAGGAGGATAGGGTTGCCGCCAGCAGAAACGTTATAGCCAACCTTATAATGCCTCATCGCGGATGGTTCTTTATGTGGATGCAGAAGCATTTCGCTAAGGAGCATATAAATCTCAACATGATGGAGAAAGAGTCCGGTACGGTAAGGACACTGGCAAAGCTTTTGTACAATATGGCTCTTCTTACAAGAGAGGACGGCATAGGAAATACAATGCAGTCTTACAAAAGTGTAAAAGAGGCTATGTCGGACAGCGAAAGAAGAAACCTTAGAAGAAGTATGGTAAATCTGATATCGTTCACCGCAATGGCCGCTCTTTCTAATTTGCTTTTGGGATGGAGGGACGATGACGACAACAAGGATGACGTGGTGGTTCAATTTCTTGCTTACCTGGGATTAAGGTCTGCGAACGAAACACTTGGACAGATGACGCCATTCCTCGAAATGAATGCGCTTGATATGCTACAATCGCCTATAGTGAATGCCAGAAGGGTATCAGATATGATGACATTTAGCAACTATTCTCTTCAAGAGGTAGAAAATGGTGTATATAAAGGGGAGTCGAAGCTATGGCGTCAGCTCATGAAGATGAGCTTTGGAAAGCAGTGGTATACCATAAAGAGTGCAGAAAATATCAATCAGGCCTCAAGATACTATATGCTCAACAATAAGTTCAGCATGTTCTATCTTTTGCCAGAAGGATTGAAAGAAGAGTTTAGAGAGAGTTCTGTTTTTGATACAGGCAATTACTAGCGGATACAATAGTTTGATAAAAGCGAAGACTGGATAAATCAGCCTTCGCTTTTTGATTTATGTAAGTCATTTACTGATATCTTTTTCGCAACATTTCTTGTCTTCGATCGCTTTGTTTATGGCTTCCATGGTTGCTTCTTTGCTCTTTTTGAAACCATCAAAATAGCCCCTGACATATTCTCCTGTATTGTAGATCATGAATCCCACAACCATCATAATTACTCCCAGCATTTTATTCCAGGATGGAAGGTTAAAACTAAACGGCTTAAGGCTGATTTGAACGTTTCCCGCTAATAGCAGAAAAACTACCGCGGCTATAGTTAGTAATACTAGTTCTACTGTTTTCATAACTCATTGTTTGTTAAATGATAACTTTTCCAACTTTTCTATCTGCCTTTTCAAAGATGCTATTCTTTTCTTTCTCACTTCTTCAGCTCTTTGGATAGCACTTTCATAGTCGTAAAAAGCATCTACTGTCATTTTGTAACCAATAAATAATTCGCCTCTTATATAGGCAAATTTAGACCCGTCCCTAAAGGGGCGAATATCTGCTTCTTTTTCGATTATGCCTTTAGTAAGGGCATATTTTGTTATAAACACTTTTGCCATACTTGTTTTTTTTAAATTGTTTAATAAGGTATATAATTACCTTCGTTTATTGTATAATGTGTGCATTATGTAAATGACTATATATACCCAACTGAGTAAAACCAATACAGGAGAAAACATAGCCTCTGATACTTCATATCTGTTATCCTTATATCTTTTTGTTATGATACTAAATGACACAAGGCACCCTATTATATAAAAGCTCATCTGTGATAGTTATTGTTTAAACTCTGGCAGGATACCAAGATACAGATATCTGTCATCGTCGGTATGATGGCAGGTACAGTAAAACAATACCCCGTATTCCTGTTTGATTGGATCACCTCCTTGGATAAAGCTCCTTGAACAATAATATAGACAAACGATTTCTCCGATATAATTAAATAATCCTTCGTCTATCCAATCGCCAGACTGAATAAAATCCTCTAAATCCTTACCTGACTTTTGCCATTGTTTTAAAGTCTTCATGTTTACTTGTTTTTTTTAATTATCAGACTTTAATTTGATTTCCAATTTATCTGCCAATATTTCCCCGGTCCTCTGAATTACCCCGTCTTTAAAAACCTTGTTTCCGAATACACATGAATCATAGATCGCCCTTTTGATCAATTGTTCGGGATTCTCTCTTTGAAAAGAATCAGCTACATTTTTTTAGCTTCTTCCTTAACAGCTTCATTTATCCACATTCTAATATCTTCTTTAGTAATGCCCAATTCATTATGCATGTATTTCCGAAACATTACCCATTTATCATCTTTTGTTGCCATACTTATTATTATTTTTTTCATCTAACATCAATTGGCGCTTTTGCACCTGATAAATCTTCTACGTATTCAACACCAAATCCTACCCCATCTTTTAGGATAACATACGCCATCGCTAGGATTCCGGCCTTAACAAAATTGTCTGCATGAACAAGCAGCTTTTTATCGTTGTTGTAAAACTTCACGAAATAGGTTTTATCCCCGCTTCTGATAATGGGCTTTAGGTAGGATTCCTTGTCATGCTGAGTATGATCAACAGCTTTGACGGTGCCCATTTTTGCTTTAATATGTTCTAACAATGCTTCTTGTGCTGCTGAATCAAAAGTTATACATTTTGTTTTATCCATAATGTTCAGTATGTTTTTATCTGTTAGTTATCTTCCACTGTAATATTCTCTATTCTTTCATGCCTGGGATTACTGCCTTTTTTCAGGTCTGAATATATTCTCTGGGCTATCTTATCATTGCAGATAGTATTCTCATAATCATAATCATACGATATGATAATTGTTATCTTTTTCTGTTTCATATTTTTTATTATTGGTTTATTTATCTCTTAAAATCAGCAGGTTGTATATATCATTAACCTCTTCCTTTGTTAAAAATTGATATAATCTATCAGATATTGCTCGCCTTCGCCTTTCTGTTTCAATGCAATACTCGTATTCTTGCTTTGAATTATAAAGCGCATATCTTGGAGAATATGGCGTATTGATATGAGCTCGCGTTTTTATATCAAATTTTAATTCTTGACATCTGCAACTTACATAGAAGTATTTCTTTCCAATCCTTGAAATAAGAACCTCTTTGTCATTTTCTTTGTCTCTTCTATCTATGTTGACTAGATATAGGGTCTTATTTACCTGTATATTATCTGTCATAACTCATGATTTTTTAGATGTTAACACAGGGAAGCCATATATCTGCCCTATGAATTTGAATTACAATCGTTCCAATCTGGCTTTTAGGCATTCGTTATAGGTGTACATCGCTCCGGCCTGTACAAGCAAAAGAGACTTCTGTACCGGATCAATCGCATTAGCCTTTTCACTTTGATTGAAATCGTTCAGCTTGTTAAGCTTTTCTTCGAGTTGTGCCTGTTCTTCTATCAGGCGTGATTTAAAATCGCTCATGTTAATATGGGTTTTACAAAGCCGCCCAAGGCTCAATTATTTTTAGATTTGAATTAAAAAGGTTCGCAACTTTCGGAACATCCATTTGAGATGTCCAGATCATCAATAAATGATGTCTGCATTTCATGTCTGACAATCTTGCTTTCGTCTTTAGACATCACAAAATCCAATTTTGACAGATCCACTAAGTCTTTGATACTTCTATTCTTTCTATAGAATCGAATAGGTGTTTTTTTTGCAAGTTCTACCTTCTGGAATAAATTCAGAGTATTTGTCTTCCATTTCTTCCCACCATACGGTGCGATCCGGAATCTCACGACATAGAGTAAGGAGTTTACGGTCTGATTTCTTATAGCAAAGATCACAGTTCCCTTCATAACTTTTCAGCCTAAGATCAAACTCTTGTCTTATCCAAAATTCGTTGACGGTGTATTTCGTTGATGGGAACATCGTTATCAATGGGTAGATGTACCTTAGCTTTTTACGCTTTGGATTGATCCGGTCAATCTCGTCACTGCGTATGCCTATCGCCGTGTAGTAGTTCTTCCAACCAAGTTGATCCCGAACATAAGATGTGATTGCGTTAGTCTTTAGTTCGCGTGTGAAATGAAGAAATGAAGTATTGGGTATACCATATTTTTTTAATCATTTCTTCAAATACCCTGCCGGATCTATCCGCTGAATGGTAATCCACGACCTTAGCACGGGTTCCTTCTCCACGAACCGGGTTTATCACAGCTTCTATCCATATAGTATCAAATCCAAACCTAATATCGCATTCATGGACGAAATCAAGGGTTTCTTCCCTTTCTTTTCCAGTGTTAGCGAATATCACAGCCATATCATAGATGCTCCTATCTAAGTTATCTAATAACATCTTAGTCATGTATGCGCTGGTTCTACCACCGGAAAAGGATATTACTAACTTCTTTTTCATTTTAGCTCACATTTATTTTATTTCCTTGCCTTGTAATAGTTGCAACAGGCACTATCATGTATTTTCATATTCATCAAGGGAATCAATACACATTCTGAGTCATCACAAGTGTTATAACGGTAATGTTTACAGTTTTCACATCTGGGTGATTCCTCTTTATATCCCATTCTTTTCAAGAGTTCTACCTGCAATTCGGGACCGGTAAGTTTAAAATCTTCTTCCATATCAACTAATTCCTTTTTTAATTTATAGCTGTCCTAGTTAATACCTAGGGCAGCCTGATTATTTACTTGCTTCATGATTTTTGAAATTCGTGTAACTTACACCAATTAGACTTACCGATAGCAAACCCACCAATCTTACAACGGAGGTTCTTTTCGCGGGTCCAATAACTACCAGGCATGAAGCCTTTTTCTTTAACCATTTCACTCATAAAGTTTACACAGTTTCCACAACAGGGAGATTTCTTCTGAAACCCCTGTTTTTCCTTGTTTTCTGATTGTTTGCTCATATTTATTATTTTTTCTAAGACGTAAAGTGGTATATAATTACCTTTTTTAGTTGTTAGTTAATTCACAGGAATAATTATTATCCCTCATATACTCTGCAATAGTTTCCAGACCAAATTCATCAAGAATATTGTTGATTTCTTTCTCATCAACATCTACTGTTACATTAACAGAAGTTACATAAATAAGCTCATCCCACAACCTCCCAATCTTCGGCCATTAAATCCGCTAAACTAGGGTTCCACTTGTATGACGACATCTCTTTTTTATCAGTGAGAATAAAAAATGCTTCCCCAAATGACCCAATATTGAATAAGCTTAAATATTTGTCGCTCCATTTTTTTCTTTTTACCCTACATCCAGTATCGAAAAGCCCAAGCTTAACTACTTTTTCAAAAGTCATAAGATTGGATTCTCCCTTCAAATATCTCTCAATCCTATCAGCGGCCTCATTTGGTGTATGTCCATCATATTCAAAAGCTATTTCTTTTTCTGGTATGTTAAACAAATCCCAATATTTACTTTCGTAGTGATTGGATATTTGACCGGTAGGAAGAATTGCCATCACAATAAACCAATCATCAGACCCAAAACATTTTTCTCCATCGCTGTGCTTTCTTGACTTACACATTTTAATTGATCCGTCTTTGGCTAAGGCGTTAAAGAAAGCCGCGTTGTAAAGCATACGATATCTGTACAATTCATCAAACGTGTGATATCCATCCGATATTTCACCTTTCGGTATTTCTGGTTTGATTTCTGGGTAATAAAATAATATCGAATCTTTTAATACAGAAATTATATGGTCCTTTCTGTTATTTCTTGGATGAATAGATGATTCAACACTCAATAAATCAGCATCTATTTCTTTTTTGTACTCTTCTATTGTCATTTTTTGTCCGTTCATGATTATATATGGGTTTTATAAATTTGCCCAAAGCTTAACTATTTGATTCTTTTGATTTTTATATAAATCCATTAAATAAACTTCTGGAAATCTATCCCAACTTTTACTTGAAACTTCATCCCATCTCCATTCATTGTATGCTCCATGATAATATCCTAATTTAAGTTTAGTACATTTATCTATTAATTCACAACTAGGTCGTGTTCATCTTATCATATTGATAATATCTATTCTATCTATATCTACTTTCATATCTTATTCTTTTTTTAATCGTTCAATTATAGCATCGGCAGCTCTTAAAGATCCGATAGCTATGTTTTTATATGATTCTGAATTATCATCGTCTAACCCAAGCGCTATACAATTTTTGACAGATGCCTTTTCCGGAATATCTCATCCTCTCCAAGCATCCTTCTCTCCTGGATGCTTGGCGATCTTCCCTTTGTCCTACAAAAGAACAGTCCGGTTTCTTTATGTTTGAATTTTACAGCCATGACAAATATCCTCCTTTTCGTATTCTGATACAATCAAATTTTCCGGCTTTCCTTCCACCCATTCGTCGTCATCCTGCCAATCCTTGAACGTGTTCGTTATAAGCACTTTGTCAAATGCCTTACTTACCCTTCTGAGTCCTTTTTCTTGAATGGCATGAGTAACAACAAGATATATCTCACTTGGATTCATGTCCTTCAATTTTTCATGTATTCCAACAAATGTTCCTCCGCCATCGATGAGGTCATCCATTAATACTATGGTCTCCCCGTTCGGGCTACACCTTACGTCATCTACCTTAAACCCTGAAAGCTTTCCTGTGACAGCATCTCTCACCTTGGAGCATACTATATCCGATTTATACCTTTCTGTGGCTCCCTTGTCTGGTGTCGCGATTAAAAATTCTCTGTCTTTTATTTTCGAACACAATACAGTTCCACTGGTAGCAATCGAATTATTTATCAAATCAACAGTCCTTTTCGAATGAGGCTCTATTATCTCTACTTTCCTGGCCTTTATGGTATTTATCATATCGGCTACGATCCTGAGTGTGAATGGCTGATCAAATGACAATACTCTATCCGTTCTTCCTCCCATCAAATACAGTATTGTCAATTTGTCTACATACGACTGGCGGTTGACGATATCTGCCACCATAAGAAGATCGAATAGCTCATTTGGATTTCTTACCCGGCAGGCTATATTCACACCCTCCTTTCTGTCTATCTCTGTTTTCAGGTTTATATTTGGCTGTCCATCCGGATACACAAATCTCTCATACTCTATCAAGCCCTCTTTGTTTTCGGGCTGTTTCATATTTAACAAAATGTATTGCATAACTTTACTGTTTTACAATTGAATCAATGTTTGACGGATGTATGCAATTCACGCCGATTTTCAGCATGTTATCTATAATGCTGTAATTGTCGTCTACAACCAATACATCCTTCTTGTCTAATTTGAGTTTTTGAATGAGATGTTTCAAGAATACATGTTTGTAATCTTTGTTTCCTACAAAATACATATTGTCAAGCTCGATATAATACATGTTTTTCTCGAGCCATAATATTTTCTCTTTCATAGATATGGAATTTGGGCAAGCTCCCAATATGAATTTATCTTTGTCGTCCCAACCCTTAGCCCATTCTATGATATGTTTTACCGGTCTGGCGTTTTCGAACATTCTACTGTTTACAAAATCTACATTACCGTCAATATCCCTAGGAGGCTTTTGGTAGGAACATATCGTTCCATCCATATCAAGAAACAGGTATTTGTTTGTGAAATATGGAACAGTCACGACGTCTACTCCATAATCCTTTATGTTTATGATAGATGAGTTCAGCCTACAACTTTTTCTGTGCACATCATCAATTGGAACCACCCTGCCTCTGCTCTTCATTCTCTCGATACATATATCTATCGGAGTGTCTATGAAGTATGCTTTAATATCCTTGTACCCATTAGATAACGCACACTCTATTATTGAGCACGTATATCTGGAATTGATACCTCCCATATCCATCACAACCAGGTCGTCTCCTCTGTTAAGTCGAATAAACGCCTCTTTTCTGGCTTCTTGCACGGATCTTTCATGGATTTCCTCCATACTCAGATTATCTAGGAACGGGTCCTCTATTGTAAGCTTTATATCGTCAGCACTGATGATATCTGAGTATCCTTTCTCTTTTAAGAAGGTGGTCTTCCCGCTTCCAGGAAGACCTATTGTGAATATAAACTGTTTCATAAGCTATCGTTGATTCTTTTCTTTATCTCTGTAATATTGCATGGTCTGGAGATAGTCCCGTCGACAAATACCTTTTTTAAAAGGCTGTCGTCGTCTATTTGCTCTTGCTGGTCTTTTGCAACAATCACTCCATCCTCTTCATACAGGTTTATCAACCCTTTAAGAGATTTCTTCGGCATACCGGAAACAGTCTTCGGATCCTTGTATATCTCCTTTCCTTTACCATTTATGGTGCAATGTGTAGTCTTTAGTGCAAATCCTAAAGAATCCCTGCTTACTCTTCCAAGGTAAGTGTAGCTGCCGACACCAAGAACCAGATTGGATGCGCTTATGCCGTCCATCTCCAACCTTTTGTATATCTTTTCCTGTCTTTCAAGGGTGATAGCGTCGCCGTATATCATTCCGATATGAGGGTCCATTACTTTGTATCCCTTATCAGTAAAACCGCATCCAAATATATCTGTCAGTAAAGGGTATGCTCCTCTTCTTCTAAAGCGATATTTGCTGTCCTCGAACATATCCATCGCCTCACTTCTGTCTCCACAAATGATATCTTCTGGAACTCCGCTGTCCGGGCGTATCACTACGCGACCATTTCTTTTCATGATATCGTCTTTATACTTTGGAATATAATTTCCAACGAACCTCCAGAAATCATATGTGTCTGCCACTATGGAAAACATTCCGTCTTTATACAGATTCAACATATTCTTTATATAGCCAAAATCACAAGGTTCATCACCGTCAAAGTCTGTATTCGAGCAAGCTACGGAATGCTCGGTAGCAAATATTGTGGATATCGTTTCCTTATATTCCGGATCGTAGTATTTTCTAAGTTCTTCTATAGCCGGCAATGATTCGCTTCCAGAAAAACAGGAAAGATGACCCATTCCGCTAAGTATTGCGCTTTCTACTCCGTGCATTCCACGCATACTGAAATCGTGTATCATGAAATCACTCATCGGTATTCCTGTCTTCTCGCAGTGGCGTTTAAGTTCCTTCTTGTATTCCCTGGCTATTGTTGCCGATGTCATCATAGGCCACAATATACAAGAGATAAGCGTCTCTAAATAATTTACCAACCAGAAGAAATTCTTGTCTGTATTTGTGATGGTAAGACATGGTACACCTATAGGACATACAGTTCCTTCCGGAAGCGCCCGCATCTCTATGGGGAGATACCCCAGCCGGTGAAGGCTTTTGATATGCTGAACCCCTATGGTTGCTGCATTGTCATATCCTATATAGCTTTGCATGAAGCGAGTATATTCCTCTACCACCTCTTCCTCGTTTCTGTCAAAGAAGTTTTTCTTGAACTCTTCTATTAAGTATTTGACGCACAGGTATTGTACCCCAAATACCACATATCCATCTAACTGTTTGTTTTCAGGAATAGGAAAATGCTTATCCGATCTTGCAGTCCAGTTTGCGTAAATAAACTCTGTCCCTTCCGGATACTGTCTTCTGTGATCCAGTTTATATCCGTCTGTCAATAACATACTATTCATACTTTAGTGTATTAGGTGTTTTAATAATATAGTCCATGTTTTATCTTATTACTCCCGGTTTTTATGCCACATATGTAATAAGATAGTCCATCTTTTAACTTGCCTATCACTTTCTCATAAAAGAGATAACGTCATTCAGGTATCCTTTAGACATCTCTATGAAGTTTACACAAGACCGGTCCCGTAACTTATAAATAAGGGATAGATTGTGGATTACGGCAATGATTTGTGTCTGCGGTTTGTGAAATGACAGGATTTCATAAATCTTCATTATGTTTTCAATATCCAGATTTCTATCCGGCTCATCCATAATAACGGTGTATTCAAAATCCTTTTCCGATATATCCATCCTATTCCTCTTATAGTAACTCAGGAGGTTATCTATCTTTGAAGCCCACAAGTCATTTACCTTTTCTTTGCGTTCTTTCAATTTGACGATTGGAAAGCTGTAATCCTCCTGATTGAACATGAAGCCGAAAAGGCTATCTATGGAGGAAAGACCCTTCTCTCCAAACGAACTTGAAGATCCATTCATGTATAAGCTGAAATTATGGATATCATTCAGTATTTCACCCTGACCCATTTCCATGTAAGGCATAAGCCTGAATACCTTTCCGGCATAATCCGATTTTATATCAATGCCATCCAATACTTTTTCCTTATCAAATATATGAGGAAATTCAAATGCATCTACAGGCGCCCTTGAGCACATAGATCTTTCGCATAACATATACATAGATATGAGATTCAAAAGGGTTGACTTTCCGCTTCCGTTCTTCCCTATGATTATATTTACCCCAGGCTGGAATTCAAATTCAGTCCCGTTTTCAAACGCCTTTATGTTAGATGTATATCTAAAAGGCGTTCTTTTATTGTCGTTTATTTTTACAGATGTTATCATTGATTATTATCTTGTCTTTTCAAAAACCAGGTTTAGTTACATCTAGACTCATAGTCTTTTAGTATTTAAAAACGTAATCATATCTTCTATTTTCATATGGAATCCGGCAGCTTTCGCATGTCCTCCTCCACCCATAAGTTTGGCAAAATGGCTAACATCTATATCCTTTTCGGTGTACAGGGAGCATTTGAAGCATTTGCCAGTAAAAGCGAATGGCATCATTATGTCATATCCATCTTTTACGGAATCAAAGGTTGTAGAATTGAATTCCAATGTATTCATACATATGACTTTATGCCCGAATAATTCCGCCTCAAACGAGTACTGAGCACATTCATTTTTGTTCTTTTCCTCGATACTTCTGAGGATAGCTTTACCTTCGTTTTTCATCGACTCTATAAGTTCATCTTGGTATTCAAGCAAGTCTCCAATCATAGCCTCCGGAGATAACCCATATCTGGCTCTTGCGGAATATTGCACCCTCATTACATCTCCCCAGCAAAACCATCCTTCTTTATCCCATACGTCATATTGACCTAATGCTTTTATCAACAATGGGATTTCATTTGGATCAAACAGGTAATTCCATGTAAGAACGCATGCCGCTGTTCCTACCTTCCTTGCGCCAAGTATCATATCCTTGTCCCCAACAAAAGGATTGGCTCCGGAAAACATTTCAAAATACTCCTCTTTATCGAATGCTGTTTTGTGGTGGTCTATCCATACAACATTGCATCCGATCTTGAACTGCCATTCATTTAGTATCTCCTTAGTGTTTGATCCGAATGATAAATCCAATACAAATATCATATCGTAGAATACCTCGTCTCCAACTATGTCCGGTATTTTCTGATCATAAGAATACATAAGTTTTTCTACGGAAGAGTATCTGTTCTTTTTACACCATATTTCGGCTATTGCAGCCGAAGCTACACCGTCCAGGTCGTTATGGTGAATTATCAATGCCGATTTTTGGAGTGTCTTCATTTGCTTTGGTATCTTGTTTAATATATCCGAAAATTCATCCATCTTCTTTTTAATAATGTCATGGCTTATCCATTTCTCTATAAGCCCTCCTTCTAGTATGTGTTTTACCTGTTTTTCATCCAGGTCTTTCATCTCGCTATGGTGCGGCCTAACCAGTTTGAATTTGATACCACTAAAAAGTTCTTCATTGCTATCCTTGTATAGACTGGCATCATAGATGTTGGCATAACCATGACATTTATCGTTTAGGCATTTTATCCTATTTATGGGTATTCCGCAATCATCACATATAGCACAAAAACCTGTACCGCATTCATCACACTTATAGAATATGATATCATTCCTTCTGTTTAAACCTTCGACATCTAACTTTTCTAGCATGTCTAAGTACTGTTTTTCAAGTTCTTTATCTGTCATATTTTGATTTAATTTTTATTCTTTTAAATATATTCCAAAAGTTATTTTCTACAAACCTGACATCCTCTCCGTCTTTCCTGTCATCGCCATTACATGCGTATTTATAGCATTCACCTTCATTAAGGAAAAAATAGCATTCTGGACAAAACCCTTTCACTGTTTTCAATTTTACCCCTTTGTATAAGAAGGTTTCTCCTAATTTGGGCTCCTTAACCCTGAAGTCTGAAACGTGTGTTCCGTTTACCATGATCGCTTCAAGTTATCGTCGTTATCCCCAAGGTTGTTTCTTTCCTTGTTGTAATCATACCATGAAAGAATAGCATCCATTGCCTCATCGTCTTCTATGGCGTAATCAAACATGGGGTAATTTATTCCATCCACTTTTCTTGACCCGTAGAATACATCCTCCGGCATCACCCATATGTCATAATTTCCAAAAAGAGCTATATATATTATACTTCTTTCTCCTTTTGGGTTCAGTGTGTCCCTTGCCACATTCAACACAAGGTAGTATTTACCTTTTGTTTTTGTACTGGAAAGCACCCTGTCGGCAAGTTCCCTTTCTAGTAAGAGGTTTCTTATTTCCTCTATTTGTTCTTTTGTGTGTTTCACTGTATTACTGAATTATCTGTTCCACATATTGAAATATCACTTCGTTCCTTGCATCCCTCTTTAAATTGTTCACCAGATACGTGAAGTAATGCATGGGTATTGATTCAAACCTTTGCCCTTCGTACTTTCCAAACCACATTATCGTACCAGACAGAGGGCTGGTGAATCTTCCGCCTATGGACTGTCTTCCTTTTATAGGAGGAAGCTTTTCTTTGCCAAGTGATGATATATATCTTTCGCTCAGCTCATCCATTGTTACATCCATACCTATGGGAATGTTAGTGAGTAGCTTATTCTTGCTAAATACTCCGTACCCGTATCCAGGAAAATCTTCGATAGACAAATCCTCAATCTTGCCAAAGCGAGACATGTTGTCTACCGCATCAATAATAAGGGCATCTTTCTTTATCCCAAGAGGGTCTATCCTGACAGCTCTTCCCAGCACTTGGTAATATACCGATAGTGAGAATGTAGGCCTTCCGAATATCACGCAGTCTATACCAGGATGGTCGAATCCCACACTCAATGCCTGTACATTGAAAAGTATTTTCATCTTGCCAGCTTTGAAGGATTCTATTATCTTTTCCCTTTCTTTGTTTGGGGTGTTTGCATGAACGACAGCAGAGGTGTTTTCTACTTTGGAATTGAAAAAAGCACTCATCCTGATGCAGTTTTCAACCGAGTCAAGAAATACGAGTATTGACCTTTTCTCTTTTATCAACTCCCTCAGTCTTTTGTATATAGTATTGTTTACACCATTTGCCTGTATGGATCTGGCTATGGAATCTTCCGTGTATTCGGATCCTGAACTATTCAGCACCAGCATAGAATCGTCATAGCTCCATACTTCGTATTCCAATGGGGTCCAAAATCTGCGATTTATCATCTCACCTATCTGGGTTACATCCAAGTATTTCTTGAAGTATCTGGGAGACATGCGAGTGAGCATGTTGAGCTGAGAGTATTTTTCTCCTACAATGGATGAGTAGTATGTGAGACGGAATGGAGTTGCGGTAAAACCTATAACTTTCTTGAAGTCCATCTCTTCTATGAATTTAGAGAATTCCGAGCCTTCTTTGGGGGAGTATCCGGCGTGGCATTCATCTATCAAAAGATTCCTTATTCCTATCTTTTTTAATTCATCGGTATGTTTCTTTATCGAACCAAGGGTTGCGTACATAAAGTTGCTTATTTCCTTTGTCCTTGCCGAAGCTGAGAATATAGTGGGATTGCCTCCCAGGGCTACACTCTTAGCATAATTCTGCCTTAGAAGTTCTACCGAAGGCTGAAGTACCAGCGTATTGCCTTTTGATTGGTTTGCTATGCTGCTTATCATAAGGCTTTTTCCGCTTCCGGTCGCAGCCACTATGAGTGATGGAGAAGAACTTTTGCCTTCCATGTACTCAAGTCCTTTCTCCACCGCTCTAGCTTGATAGTCTCTAAGTATAATCCTCTGACTCATAGGTTATCTCTGTCATTGGAACCCGCCTGTTGAGCGTTTCCACATATGTGTATTTGAAATTGTTTCGCACAACAACAAATGAATCTTCATCTGAACCCTCTACCCTGAATATAGTTCCAGGCTTAGGTTTTAATCCTCTTTGGATTAGAAGCCTGTAGTTGTCTTTGGAGGATCTCATAAATTCATCTATCACTATTTTCATAGCTCACCTCCAATCTTGTCTTCCAGCTCCTGAATGTAGGATTCAAGTTGTCCTATTCTTACTCTCAGTTCTTTGTTCTCTTTGAGCACCTCTTTCAGTAATACCGAATCAGGTACTTTCAATAGCCCGAACAGTTCTACATCCGGGTTTATCCGTCTCTTCTTGTTCACTCCTTGATACATGACTTTCGATTATAAATTTAGAAGCGAACTTAAGAATTTCTTCTCTAAGCTCATCGGAATTTTCGGCAAACCTCATTAAGAAGCTTTCTGTCATTTCGCCTCCGAACTTCTTCATTTCGAATTCCGACTTTCTTGCCAGTTTAAGTATGCCGTCGAACTTATCGAATACATAAGATTCTTTCTGTCTTGCCACTATTTCGTTCACCTCTGCTAGAAGAAAATCGAAACAATCCACCATCATGAAGACGGCACATAAATTTTTCCAGAATGTTTCTCTGTCTTCATCATTCATTTCCTTCATCACATCTTTAAGAGAAATGCTTGTATGATACTCTTCAATAGACTGTTTCCACAGTTTGTCTATCTTTTCCTGTATCTTCTTAGCCATCGAATAGTTCCGCGTTTTATTGAACTGAACGACGTCTCTTCTCATTTTCTTGATATGTCTGTTTTCCTCAAAAGCCTTTCTGAGCTCTGTCAGGTATTCTTCTTCGGTATATCGCTTAGTTTCCATCGTCTTACGATTTTTAATGTGAATACTGATTTTATTTATATATCAGATGAAAATTAAACATTATATTGATTTTCAATATATCTCCTTACTGTGTCTTCGGAAATATGCCCTACCGTTTCACAATAATAGGATCTACTCCAAAGACAAGGTATTTTTGACCTTACCTTTGGAAATTCCTTTCTAAGTATCCTTGATGTATATCCCTTTATTTGATTTACAACAAAATGAACAGGATACGTTGGTTTGGACTTTACAAATAAATGTACATGATCCGACATTACTTCCATTTCTGGAATTTCTATATCCAATTCATTTGCTTTTTCCAATATCAGTTCTTTGATTCTTGTCAATACTCCATCTTTAAGTACATCTTTTCTATATTTTGTACAAAATATCAGATGATATCCGATATTGTATATACACCCTGAGCTACTTTTGTATCTTTTTGCTAATACCATAATGATTTTTGTTGATTACTATTTTGCAAATATAGAAATATATTTATACATTTGCAATGTAAAACGAGATAATTATAAAAAATGATTTCATATAAATACAACATATACAAATCAAAGAACTCTAAGCATTTGGATAAAATGCTTAGAGAATGTTCGTTTGTATGGAATCATGCCTTGTATTTGCAAAAACGTTACTACAAAAGATTCGGTAAGTACATTTCCCTTGGTAAACTCAAGAGTCATTTTGCAAAACGAATCAAAAGAGCCCTGCTCCATTCCCAGACCGTTCAAGAAATCCTTGAACGATTAGACAATTCATACAAAAAGTTCTTTAAAAAGCTTGCCAAACGTCCTCCGAAGTTTAGGAAAGCAGAGAAATTCACATCCTTTGTTTTTAAACAGGGTGGATATAGTTTAAATGGTAATGTACTCACAATTAACAAGGTAAATAAACGTTTTAAATTCTCTTTCAGTAGAAAATACGAAGGAAATGTAAAACAAATCAGAATATTAAGGGAGACGTGTAATCGATATTCTATCGTTATCGTTACAGATTCAAAATCAAATGTTACCTACGGAAAGACACGTGATGGTGCATCTATAGGTATTGATTTCGGATTGAAAACGTACATGACGTTAAGTAATGGTAAGAGTATTGTGTCTCCTTTGTTTTTCAATCGATATCAAAAGAAGATAAAGAAATGTAACCGAAGACTTTCAAGGGCTGAAAAGGGGTCAAACAATAGAAAAAGAAGATCATTTGAATTGCAACAAACTCACAGAAGAATAAAGAATCTACGTAATGATTTTCAATGGAAATTAGCTCATCAGTTGTGTAAACGGTATGACTATATTTTCCTGGAAACCCTTAACGTAGAAGCGATGAAACGTCTGTGGGGTAAGAAAATATCAGATCTTTCCCATTCTATGTTTGTTGATAAATTAAAATACATAGCATCCAAATACGATGTTACTGTACATCAAATAGATAAATGGTATCCCAGTTCAAAGACTTGTAAGTGTGACTACATTTACAAAGATCTCTCGCTTAAGGAGCGAACCTGGATTTGTCCAAAGTGCGGTTCCGTTAATGAAAGAGATCTCTTAGCTTCTCAGAATATTCTTCGGAAGGGCATTTCCGAATTGGAGAGTACGGGTAAGTCCGGCTGTGGAAATACAGAGGTTCTGTACGATTGCATCCAAGAATCCCCTATGTTTAGATAGAGGAGTATGTCAATATTACTTTGTGAACTTTTTCGAAAAATAATTTTCTGATTTTTCCTTCTTATCTGCCGGCGTCCAGATCGAAGAATACTTACAACTTCCATCTCCTTTTGTTATAGAAAAACTACATCCATAACAAAAAGGACTAGGACTTGGCATCTCTTGCGGCAATATCCTTTTTGATGTTCTTGCTTTTTTATATTTAAAGTTCTTTGGACCCATCTTCTCATGCGCCATAAATTCTCTTTCCTGCACATTGTCAAAATCGTACATTTTACCGAACACATCATTGAGTATGGATATGGATAAATCCTGTCTTTCTTTATCCATCTTCACCCTTTGGTATTCCCTAGTTCTTGTAAAGAGATAGTAATTGCTACATGGGTACCCGGATTTGTACGCCCGCATTGTGTAAAATGAATATATAGGGTGTTGCAGGTTTGTGGCTATCTTCCTTTCATCAAATAAGTGAGCCCCGCTTTTCCAGTCTATAATGATGTGACCTTTCTCGTTTTCAAGATGAAGGTCTATGAATCCGTTTATATAAACATGGTAAAATATTTCTCCGTTTATTTCTACCGGCTTTACTAGCCGATAAGGAAGACAAAAGGGTTCTTCTATACCTACAACCTTAGACTCTCTCAGATCGCGCTCAAAAGGGTTTACGTCCTTCTTCGCAAACGATCCATCCCTCTTCCTCTGGAATAACCCTCTTATCCATACCCATGTTTCCAGCGCCTGCTTTGTGGCTGTTATCATGGCTTCCGGTGAAGAAAACGGTATCTCCTGCTTTTGAGCGAAATGAGTGTATGCGTCGGCTATTTCCTGTCCCCTTGGTTTGCATTCGTTTTTGAAGAACCACTCAAGCGTTTCATGAATAGCAGAACCGTATGCTGTCGCTTCCGATTTAGAGAACACCCTTTCCCCAAGCACGTAATCTTTGTGCCATCTGTAAGGGCAATTCTGGAATTCTTCTATCTGAGAATAAGAGACGGTAAGCCTCTGCTCGCCGTCAATCTCTTTTATGAGTAAGTTGTTTTCCGGTATGTTCATAACTCATCAGGCCAAGGTGTATCATCATTCTCTTTTTCTTCTTTAATCTCATCAATTTCTTCCATTTCATTCCTCCTTTCTTTCGTTTATGTATTCAACCATCATTTTCCTTGCTTTCAGTATAGCTTCCTTGTCCCCTTTTACGCTTCCAGTAATAGTGCTATCCGGACTGATTGATGCTGGTGGATTCGGAAGTTTGGATACAGCCATGATATAAGCTATATCTTTGGGCTTCTTGTCCGCAAAATATATACTTGTGTTAAGTCCATACCGTCTTGCCATAAGATCAAACAGCATGGATTCTGACAGCTTCATATGAACGCTGAATGCCACTGATTTCGGCTTCCATATAAGATTGGAAAGCGACATCGTGAATTTGTCATTATCAGTCAAATACCTGCCAACCTCCTGTTTTATCTTCTCGACACCAAACCCAGTCTCATGCAAAAACCATGACACCCGTTGCTCTACCTCCTTTATTATTCCGGTAGGTTTGTCATTCAGCTCGTACATTTTTACCAAAGAAGAAACGAGGCTCGACACTTCTTCCGTCAACCCTGGAGTCTCTATCACGTTCAAGAAAGATTGACCTTTTGATGATAGCTTTAAGTTGCCATTCTTGAACTTCTCGATATATCCTCTTTCAAGGAGAATATCTACACTATCCTTTCTAAGGATACTTTCGTCCTCCTTTTGCCTTATCCCGACAAGGGTTTCTATATCTTCGATAGTAAAATCGGATTCTCTGAGTTCTTTGAAATTTATATACATAGCTTATCAGAATTGAGGTTGAACATTCGCTTTATCCATTCCTATGCGACTAAGAGAGATGGACTGTATCATGGCGTTATATATCTTATCCAAACTTTTTGCCCTCGACATAAGCCTGGATGCCTCTATGTCATACTCTTCCATGTCTGCTATCACATGACTGTAGCGTGGGTCACATTGCGCCCGCTGCACTGCCTCCGTGGCACTTTTCACAGCCCCCGATTGTTTGAGTTCCATAGCTATTTGATCGCGTATCACCTTTGATCGGATCTCGGCATAGTCGCTTTTTACCTTCATCTTCATGCTTTCCTCGGTGACAGACGCAAATACAGTGCTTGCCAATCTCTTCATCTCTTCCAGAGCATATATCTGGGATGCATCTGAGGCATAATGACTAAATGTGCTTATCAATTGATCGCTGGCATCACACAGTTCATCTATAACAGCCCTCTGTTCTCTTGTTACTTTTAATGATATGTCATAGTTCAAAGCATCTTCCAGCTTCTTTGCCATGACAGACAATCCTTCTATATTGGATTGATTTTCCGACATGCTTATATATCTTTCTATAAGGGTGAGCATGACGGCTATTTCTTTTGTTGTGAACCATATCATAAGGTGTTCATGATCTAAAATTTAAATTGCAAAAACATAGTTTAAGAACGAAAATATCGTATCCATTCACTCCCAAATTGCATACAGGCATATTGGGCTAGTTTTTCGTTTTTAAAATATAGGCCAGACCCACGTTCATTATATCTTTCATATGTATAATTAGGTTTAAACGCTTTTATCTTCCCGTTTAATTTAACAAAAACAAACCCTTTCTTTGCCTCTTCATCAGTATTGTCTATTTCGCTTGTTTCATATTCTATGAACATTAATGAATATCTTCTTTTCCCCTTCTGTGTACTTGGGTTTCCACTTCTCATTTAACGCTGTTACTATTATGCGCAACCTAAGATACATCTTGATATTTTCCGAGGATTCTTGCATACTTTCTGCATGCATATATTCGCGAACAAATAAATGTTGGCCTCCAAGATATGCACAAGCATCATCAAAGGTCTTAATACGCTCTGTTATATCTCTGCTATCATCATCTACCAGCGTCAACACTCCATTAATCCATTCAGCCTTTTTTGCCTTCTGGAACTTGCATTACAATCTCTTTCATAATATAATTTAATTAGTTAGCTAATTCAGCAGGTCTCCATCTCGAATGCCCAGATGGACTTGCTCCTCCTTTTTGAAATTCTGTTTCTTTATTTTCATTTATCTCGAAATAGCAATCCAGCATAAAAGGGACATTTCTGCATTCCGCCCCTCTTCGTCTACAAAATCCTCTACGTATTCCCAATAGCGTCCATACGCTTCTTGTATTTTACTTTTATTCATATGATTACTTTTATTTAAAATGGATCATCATTATCATAATCTCTGCCACTATTGCCATATTCCTCCAATTGGTCCCCTGTGAGGAAATACATTGGTTCAGGCTTCGGAACATTCGTATATACCACGGATCCTTCTTCCCTGTATACGTTTTCGAATCCAGGCTTCACGTCCACATGGATACATTCGAACTTGTCTATATCCCCCTGCCTTATCTTAAGTACATGATGAAAGATAAGACCTCGAGTCTTAAATGACTTCTTGGATTCATGTTTGAATCTATTCAGCCACTCATACCGGTTTTCAGAAAATGCCATATACTTATCCAGACCCAGGTCATAGGGGTTATGCACAGCCACCATTACGGAAGCATACTGCGCCAACTCGTCAGATGCATAAAAATCAGACTTTATGGGAGCGTGATTGTTTGGGTTGTCTTTTCTGGATTCAATATTTCTGTTGAGCTGAGAACTTAACAAAAAACAGACATTGTCATATTCCAGCTTCATCTCATTGATTTCAGCCAAGAATCTATCTAGCGTGCTTTTCAAATCCCCACCCATTCTCTTGATAAGGGCTATATGGTCTATGGATACCAGTATCAGTTTCTTTTTCCTGAATGCCTCATTCTCAAATATCCTTCTTCTGAAATTTCTGCTGAACTCTTCTATACTTACCGGAAAAGGGACATAGAATATCCGGCTGTCATCGAATGAGTTTATTACATTGTTTGCGATTTCCAGATCGGCCCCGATTAGTTCTTTTGTTAAGACATCCTCTATCTGTCTTCCCAGCTTGTTTGCAATCTGTCTTACGATAAGATCTTTTGGCGTCATCTCAAACTCACATCTTACAAGCACGTAATCGTCAGCCTGGGGATTAATTCTTTTATCCATTACAGCATCTAATATTTGCTGCATGAAGTAGCTTTTACCTGAACCTGATCTTCCGCCTATGGCTACTATATCTTTCGGATATAGCCCACCCATGCATACTCTATCCAGGTAATTGTACCCTGTTCGGGCAGGAAGAAGCTCCCCGCTTTGATACTGTCTTATCAGCTCAACAGCAGAGGAAACAATCTTCCTTGACGAGCAGAATATTTCACGATCTCCGGCCCCTAGCCCTACGGTCCCCTGGCTGGTCTGTCTTTGATCCGCGATTTGCAGACCTGGACTTATACCTGAGCTTCCCTCCCACGTGGGCAAGATCCTTGCCGACTCTTCCTCCTTTCCCATATTTCTTGTCATGTTCATAATTCTTTCTTCCCAGCTCCCTTCTCTTTGCTTTCTGATCAGGTCTGCTGTTAACTTCTTTGCTTTTAGCCACGTGTTTCTTACGGGCTTTCGGATGTGTTCTGTAATAATTTGTCGATTGTCCCATCTTGCTTTCTTTTTAAGCAAAGTTAGGGATTAACCAGGGTTTGTTATCCTTCTTATAATATAGTCCGCTATATCGCTTCCGTCAGGCAAATCCTTGCTCTCAAGAAACTTTGACATCTTTATGTTATAATCAGGAAGATTTGCCGATATTTTCTGCTCCCATTTGCCAAATGCCTCACCTTTATCCGGATGGACTATTATCTTGTAATTCTTTAGCGGCAACATCACCTCCGGTCTCAAATTCTGGAGCCCGCCAGTCGCCATCCATATCCTGTCCGGATAATAGATAGAAGCAACAACGGCTGTCTTTTCGGCTTCCACAATATTGATCACGCTTTCTGAGTGTGATTGATTCAGAAGATGCTCGCCAAACAGACATTGTTTCAAGCTATAGTCTGTACTTACGGAATTATGAATCCATGCCACATGCGGACTGGTCGCCTCCGGGAAGTTTTTCCCGGGCTGAACCCTTTTCACATCCCTGAAAGATCCATCCTCATTACTCAATATCCCGAACTCCATTATCTTTCCGGTCCTTACCTTGAAGAATCTATCCACCTGCCAAAATATCACCGGCTTATTCCATGAGAAATATTTCCTGGCCCCTATGAAATATTTGTGCATTGCAAGAATAGACTTTTCCTCCCCAAACATTGTGGACAATGCTTTAAGAAAAGGTGCATCCGGATCGAATATACAACACTTTAGCATGATTTCAGGATCTATCACATTGGCTATATCCTCATCTCTTACAAGAAATTCTTTCTTTACTTCATTCGAGGACACAATAATAGACATCCCTCCCACATCCTTGCCGGTTGGCCAACAAGAGTACCCACATCTTCTTTCATGATCGCAAACACCAAACCTGGAGGCGTCAACCGGCTCTCCGGTCGTAGTATCTACCACACATACGAAGCTTTTTATATCACCACATTTGGGACATTTTGTTTTGTATCTTCCTCTGGGTTTACGCTTGTCAAGCGTAAACCTTGGCATACCATTTTGATAACTCCTAAAATCCATGAATTGTGTTAATTGTAATCCGTTCCAATTTATTAAAGAATGGAACGGATTCTGTTGTTATTTCTGGCTAATGTGTATTCTCTCAAGTTCTTTTACCAAATCCGCTTCTCTTACAAAGTCATCCAGATTGATTCCTTCAGCCTTGCTATCAAGTACACCAGTGAAATACCTAACCTTTCTGCTCTTCTTGGCATGGTTTATGATACCTTGGGCAAATACAACCTTCGCCTTTCTCCTCACCTCCAGATTATTCGTCTGATCTTTCAGGTAATAAGCAGATGTTTTGCTGATGGATTTCGGCATGAAGTTATACAACTTTATACCATCCAGCTCCTCCTTGCTGAACACTTCCTTGAAGTTTTCTTCTACCATTATGCGATATAACTCCAGTTGGAATGCATGTTCCGGATAGAAGCTTCCTGACCTTTTGAAACCCCCGGACTTAAAGTCTACGATAGCTATCACCTTTCTTGTGATTTCTTTTACGGTCTCCTTCGGGTCTCCTGCATTATGCTCGCCAGATTTAGTCTTGTATATCTCGCCATGAAATCCTCTTACTTTTTCAACAAATTCCATTTCACAAAGGAAGTCAAGAGGCGATGCAACACCGAGTTCAATATCAGCGTCATCTTCTTTGAGCGATTCCTTGATTGATTCGTAAAGTTCAGGAGAAACTTTCTTTAAAAGGTTCTCTATCCTTAATACTTTCTCAATTGCAAGAGGCTTTACATTATAGTCCTTTACGAATTTGGCAAGACACAACATATCCTCAATAAGAATGTTTACCGTCTTTTCATCTGAAAGTAAAAGATCCATCATATATCCGTCAATTCTCAAATCAGATGTATGGATGATATCTCTTATATATGAAGGCCTCAAATGGATAGGCTGCCCTTTCAGGTACAAGCCATACAGGTAATGCATCATTGTACCCAGATCTGCCGCTTTCTTCGATTCAAACGACGGGTCTTTACCAAGAAGACGTTGTTCGGTCACCCAGTCGGTAAGGGCATTGCTGCGGTCTACATAACCATCGGAAATAAGAGTTGTAGCTGAGCTGTGAATAAGAATTCTGCCATCCTTTACCTCATAGTAGTATCTGTCACCGTTTACTGTTATTCTTCGTATCAGTGGAAGAGCTACGCCTTTAAGACGTTCAGCAAGGAATGTTTCTGTTGTATCCTCATCCAGACCTTCAAAAGGCAAGGCGCTTTCGTCTTCCAGCTTTATTTCTTCTTCTTTGGGTTTTGTTTCTTGTTTAATGCTTTCGGGTTTCTCTTTATTATCATCACCCTCTTCCATTTCCGGATTTACATCCTGTTCCACCACAGGCTGTTTTTCTGCTTCAGCCTTTGCCTGTTCTTCAAGCTCTTTTTGTTTTCTTCTTTCTTCCATCTCAGCCTTTGTAGCACGCTTTCTTTTAGGCTTTTCAGGCTTAACTTCTTCCACTTTTGCTTCTACTGCCTCTTCGGCTTTAGGTCCTTCTGCTACCGGAGCCAGGGTTGCCTCTTCCTGCTTCTCTTCCACTGGATTTTCTGCTGCTGTCCGTACTTGTTCGGGAGCTTCCTGCTTCACCTCTTCAGTTTTTTTCTCTGTCTTCTTAGGGGTATCCACAGTTTTTACAATAACTTTCTCCGGTTTTTCCTTTGGAGCCTCTTCTGCCATATCCAATGGATATATAACAGCTCTGGTTTCCACGTCTACCACTCCACCTTCTCTTCTTATCAAGGATTCTGTTTCCTCGATAAATCGCTCTATCTCCATGCTGGATGCTACAGATCTGAACAGGTTTATACCTGATTTTACTGGAGCTTTCCATAACACTCCGGCTACTTTTGTGAAGTATACCGATTCAAGGTAATCTTCTTTTAGCTTTCTTAATTCTTCTGATGCTGTCATTATAGTTCTTGTTTTTCAAATACTTCAATAAGTCTTCCTCTTTCTTTTATCCTGTCCTTTGTCTTTCTATAGGAAGCCATAGCTATACCATACAGAACAGGATGATCTCTTTTTAGTCCACAGATATCCATTGAATCCAGATACCTGTCGAATACCCCATGCTCTCCATCCGTCAGGTATACGATATTATCGTCATCCATCGCAACAGATTTGTATATCCTTTTCGGAAAAACATGGCACACGTTGCATGAACTTGCAAAATGAATAGGGCTTCCGGTATAAGACATCCCTACTTCTTTTATCTTTTCAATATGTCCTGCGTAGAAATCTGACAACCCTTCGACCTTCTTCTTTCTATAGGTTTTCTTTGGCAGGTCCTTCTTTCTGCACGCTGGGCACAATCCCTTGCTTCTTACCGCCACAAGTCTTCCGCACTCGCAACACGGCAGCATTCTCTTTCCTATCATTTACAACGTATACACTATTCCAGTCTATCCGGCTTTTCTTTGATTCTTCCTCCGGCATATTCTGGATGATTTTAAATATCCTGATAAGTTCCGAAAAGGAAAACGATCTTGCTTTTATCTTTTTCGAAAAACTATTTCTGGAATATCCGGATACATGTGCAAGATATGTTTTGTTGGAATCTTTTAATATCCTGTATATAACATTTTCCTTTTCGGCAGCCATTATTAACCTGTTTAATACAGACTTTGCCGATAACGATTTACTCTTTACAGGTTTCATTCTTCAGCAGCAATATATCCAACAGATCCGTTCTACTCACTGATACTATTTCATAGTCAGCCATAGTCCCTTTCATCGCAGCATCTGTCACATTTGCTGCGTCCTGGATATTATCCGCATGCGTTAGATATGTTTTGCTTGTTCTTTTTTCTGCTTTCGTCTTTTCATCAAATACAATGATTTGGATTTTCACCGTATAATAATTCTCTCTGTCATTAGCCTCAAAGATTTCCGCTATATTCTTTTTGGCTATATCCACCTCGTACTCTCCGGTCTTCTTGAAAAGATCCATGTATTTCGCAAACCTTGCTTCTGCATCGGCATAACATATACCTTCCACTAACACCTCCATGGATGAGGTTTTCTCATTTTCCTTGAATTTAGATTTACACCAGAATAACATAATGTATTAATTTAAAAATGTTTGTACTTGTTTTGCCCACAAATGTATGCAAAAACATATTTACATCCAAACTTTATGTCTGTTTTTATTTTTAGTGATTGTATACCATTTTACACCAACTATATTGTAAAACATATAGTTAGTATTGGATTTGATTTTTTTTATTCTCTAACTTTGTTCCGTTCAGCTGAATCATTCAGTCCCTCGTTTCGGACAAGACGGTTGAATTGTAGGTCTTTGATATAAGGTTTTACCCTAAAACATTCGTTGGGTAAGTAAAATCAAAAACGTTAGTCTAACAAAAAAAAAGAATCCGGCGATCTCACTTTCGGGCAACCGGTAGAGGGTGTTGGTGGTACCCAGTACGATTTGTCGTATAAATATATATATAGCTTTGCATTTTGTGCAAAGTGGTATACAATCACCTTGTTAAGCAAAAGTAACTTTGATTATCATTTCTTCTTTAGGAGTTTTCTGATCATCATTTTGAAATATTCACCTCTTACGCTTTGTTTATTTTTGAAATCACATTGCAGCTCCTCTTCCTGTATCATAAACTCTGCCATGTAATATCCCATCCCTTCTACAAACGACTTAAAACTATAGTAGCTCCCTGTTTCTTTGAGGAATAAGCCAAACACCTCTGCCATTTCTTTCTTGGTCATAGCTTGTATTTTATTTTCTGTAACTGACCTTCTCCTTTTTACCGAATTGCCTTGCTAATGCTTTCACCTGGGAATAAAATACCTTAGTTTGCTTCCGCCTCAAAAACTCTACTATTTCCAAGCAATCCGTAAACCAGGTATATGTAACTGAAGAGCTAAGTCTCTTTTTTTTGCTTCTATCGTAATACCAATAAGATACTACAACATTCCATCCCTTTCTGCTAGGATATACATCCACATCTATTCTGTCATCGATCATAGTTTTCTCTATTTAAATTCTTTTAGTATTTACGAGCTACCCCCCCCCATTTATTTACAATCTTCACTGTTTAAAAAATCAGCATAAGATTCCGATATATAATGTATATTATGATATGCCACACAATCTTTTATGTCCCTAACCGTGTATGTTTCATATGAATTCTGAGGTAATACTTCTAATACTATTTCATCATTACTTAAACTGGCAGCAAGTACTTCTGCGTCTTAACAGAAGTAAGTCCCTTCTATCGTTACTGTAATAACAGGAGAATCTTGATTAAGTACAGTTTTTTCACCATAATCATCATCCCATATTGCATTTCCGTATTCTTTTAGTAATTTATATAATTCGTCATATTCCATTTGTTGGAGTTTATCATATTTGCTTTTATGATCTATAATTTCAACTCTTTTCATATATTGTAAATTATTTTTTATGTTTCATTTTTTTAATTGCATCCTTTTTGGAATAAGCCATAACCTTATGACCTTTTATGGTAAATCCCCTAAGTTCTTTCTTAGGTGTATCTACTTTATAGTCTGGGTTAAACTTCATTCCTGCCTTATTTGGTACACCGTATAGATTACTTTCACTTGCCACACACATACTCAAAGCAGCCAATCTTGATAATACCTTAAAATATTTGTTCATGACCACTAATTATTTACTGTGCTACAATTGTTAGTATATTAATACCCTCTTTCATTTCAATATATACAGCATTGGTTGTATTGAGTAACTGTAAAAAATATGTTCCGTTTAAAGTTATACGCACATTGTTAGGGATAATGCCTGTAAATACTCCATCTTTAACAGTACGAGACTGTATGCCGTATAAATGACATACGGTCTCGATCAAATCCTGCTCTACTTTAGTAAAATCCTTTTTCGCGTTTTCCATATTTATCCCTCCTTTTTCTTAAATGTTATATCAAATTTCCGGATATTATTAATTTCTTTACACAGCATTTCTCGGATAAAGCAATTAAGTTTATGTATTTGCCCATCGGTAGAACAACCGAAGGTATCCGCTGCCGCTTGAACAGCATCTTGCATTGAAAAGCAGATTTGCGTCCAATCGTCATATTCTTTATCGTCTTTTAGAATTTCCCAAATCTTTTTATTGGAATGTTCTATATATTTTTTATCGTATTTCATCGTTAAATTTTTAAAATTTAATTTTCCGTAATCGTCTTCTTACTATAGATTATTATCACAATTTTCTCTTTTTGCCTTACGCTGCTCAAAGCTGTTCAATTTCCTAAAATAAAATTTATTACCACAATCAGGGAGTTTATTGCATAATGCTTTTTATTAAAACCTGCACAATTTGAACATTGTCCTCCTACTCCTACTGCGCATACTTCCACTACCAATTTATTGATTGCAAGTAGCTGACCTACCTTGTATTCACTCCGCATCATAACTATACTTTAGTAAACTTCTTAATTCAGATAGTATCCTTTGATAGCCTGACCAGATAGCACCTTTATCGAAGTCGTCGCTAACATTCTTTCGCCAGTTTCCCCCGTCTATGGCGTCAGACCTATCTTTGAATACCTGTATCTGTGATCTTACAAATCCAAGCTCTTCATATAATTTATTTTTATCCATCAGGTTCACTTATTTTTAAGTGTTAATTTCTTAATCTCAGCATAAGATTTAATTTATCTAATGGCATTATTTTAAAATAAACTTTGCCCCTAAAAGCATTTGTGATATCTTGGATGAGACCCTATTCTTCATCACGGGGCTGATATCGTTTCTCCAGTAATCACTGTTTATTTCTTTGATCACATCATAAGCAAATCCGGACAACACGTCAACGTTATGTTTATATCGTTTATCTCTTCGCTTCTTGAGTTCCATCCGAAATTCCTTAATGGATGTTGGGATTTTTATTTTAATTGTTTTCATTTTTTTTGAGTAACAACATAATTGCTTTAACTAAATTCCGTTACGGCACATACATAAAACTCTACTATATTCTTAGGATCTTTAGAAATGTTACCATCGACAAAGTTTAAGCTCCAAGCAAACCCCACTGATTCCTCGGTAGAACTCCAGTACCATCCAGACCCTAGGCGGACCCCACTACTAAGCTCAATGGCTGAATTGATAGAGCGTTTGTTGATATATATGAGGTATAATTCGGCAATCGAAGGAATCCATTCGTCATCTGCCAGTTCTATATCGGTGCCTGTTTGTCTGATATGTTTAGTATTCAATTTTCCATTCCAGTCAGCAACTGCATCATCATGTTCATAGACGTAATCATTGTAATCATCGTCATTTTCTTTTATGGTAAGCGTTTGTTCTTGCAAACCTTTTAAACCGATCGCAATTGAATGTTCACCCATCTTTACACCAATACGCTTGACCTCTTTTTGTGGTTTGTTTTGTCCTATGAAATCAAATAATTCCTTAGAACCATCTTTGTAAAGATAATAAACCCCATCAGGATATATTGTTTCAGCTTTGTCTATAACAGGCTTACTGTCTGACTGATTGCTGTCACTATGATTAAGCCAATCAAAAATAGATTGTGCCTTTTCACCAAAATCATTGTAAAGCGCAAGTTTTAATTTTTGTTCTTGCGACAATGTGTCATATACTTTTTCCGAATACTCTTTTGTGATCATACCACTAAAATTATTTATTCATTTAATAATTGCTTAACTGCCTGTCCGACATGTTTTTTGTATATCTCCCAAACATCATCATTATCCATATCAGTAATATCATAATTGTTTCTATTGTAAAACAATCTGATGTCATAGTGGTAGACAAGCAAATTTCCGTACTCAACTATATTGTAGTCCGGCTCTCCTGGAAATTCATTTCTATACCTTTTTATCTCGGATAAAGACTCCTCTTTATTGTCACCCCATTCCAGCAAGCTTTCTTTTATGGTTTCCAGGACAGCATCCTCATCCCCTCTGTATTTGTTATCGTCTTCCTCTTTGATACTCTCTACCGCTTTCATTACGGCCTCTTCTGGTGTATCTCCGAAAAAGTCCGTCTTTTTATTCCATGATTGAGTGGCATTATGACTTTTGTCCATCTTGGCCAACCATCCACCCTCTTTTGGATTACGTATTCGTACCACTTTTTTCATCAGAAATCCATCTTTCAAGAATGAATTGTATTCACGCAAACAACCTCTCTTTACAAGGTTATTATATTCATCCTCGTTCATCTCTCTTCCTTTCAAAATATACATATTATTCACCTCTTCTTTTGTGGGGTGCTCCGGCAGATTGCGCGATATCACCAGGAAGTGCGGCAACTTTCTGAGTGTGATTGAATACTTATCCATCAATTCTATTATATTATAGCTCATCTTTGTTTCTCCTTATTCTTTATAGTTCATTTTTATATAACCTCAATAATCACTAAGTGTGTTTACTCCAACCATAACTAGGCTTAAATTGAATCGAATAATTCTCTTTATACCTAATCTCTTCCCATCCATGAAAAACGATAGCCCCGCACAGATTTGGTCTTCCATCGATAAATTCGCAAAATCCAAATTCATTGCAACCCGGGTTATAACTTACCTGAATATAATGATCTGAAGATATCTTCCTGTAACGATGGAATCCCTTTAGTGAATCAATTAAAGAAGTATCGCCATGTTCCTGGCAGTCACGAATAAGATCTTTCAGTTTGCCAATTGAAACATTGCTTAGCTTTACCTCAACCTTGCATCTTTTGGGTAGGGGTCCGTTAAGATCTTCCCATTCCTTGACAACGGGAATTGTGTAATCACGGATTGCTTCTTCTGCTTGATCTAGCGATATCTCCCGAATGCCATTTTGTTCTATGATAAAAATGTGATCGCCGCTATTTATGATATTCAAATAACAGTCAAATCCATTATCGCCCTGTACATACCCAAGCCTAGCAAATTCATTGTTAAAGAACAGGTCTTTGTAACCACCCAGTCTTAGCAGGTGTGTATGCGCTTCACCTACGATCTAAATCATCGGGAAGTGACGCGTCTCTGCTTTTTCGATATACCGCCTGTCGTAATTCTCAAAGTCGGATTGATAGCTGGTCATAACTTCCGCTACAATCTTTTCCATTTGTTTAATAACTGTGTCATTCATGGCTATTTGTTTTGTTTAATCTTTCATCTATCATGTCAACTACTACTTTCAAGGCTTCCTTTTTATCCGGATGCTCCTTCATCCTCTTCTTTATCTTTTCCTTCGTGTCCAGAAGTACTTCTCTTATGTGCTCGCCCTCTCCGAATGTCTCAGTCCACCATACGTTCTCCAAATAAAACCTCATTTCCTCTGTCAATTCTTTGAGGTTTCCGTTTTTATTTTTGAACGCTTCCTCGAAATCAGTGAGTGATGGAGACATTATTACATCCCCGTTTTTGAGTCTACATTCCATATGCAAATTTCCGTATTTTATCAATTGTATACTAGAAAAAACGCAACCTTTTGTTTGCGCTTCATTGCTACAGCATTCATTACCACTGATATTGTGGCATTAAGAGTAAAATGCACAGACGCATTCATACCATATGATTTAGTGTACTGTTGGGGTACTCCATACATACGGTCATCCTGTCTTTTGAAAGACCTGTATATTTCCGCCCGTATCACTTACCCTCTGTTATCCTGCTTATGTATGATTCCGTCGCTTTGGACAGACCTTCTATATCCCCCACCTTTATTACTTCGAAGTAATATTTGTTATCATATAGCTTTTTAAAGCACACCTTATACCCGTGTACGCGTACCCTGTCTACAAACATGCGGTATTGCTGCAACTCTTTTTCATCAATAAAAAGGAATTTGTATTCTCCTTCTTTCATGTCGAGCACCATTACTCGTACCTCTATAAAACTTACTTTCATTTGTTTTTAAATTTGACAACAGACCCGTCTATTTCTATTTCAAACAGACGGGAATAATTTTTTAATATACTAACCAGCAAGATGAGCCCGTCAACTTCCATAGGCTTCCTTTCGCTTTCCACCTTTGAATCCTTGTGACAAAAGAAGTATCTTGTTTTGGCAAAGCTGAAGAACATATCGGTTATTCCTTTGCTATCCGATGCCTCCTTTTTGATCTCCAAAAACTCTACTCCATCTTGTTTTAGTCCAACTACAAATGGATTATTTGTATCCATTGCTCTTTTTCTATACAGATTAAACCAGTCGCTGTTAAAACGGTCTACATATCTTTCCGCAAGACTATCGAGTGTCTTTATATAATCCGGCGTATGGTCGTCTTTGTTCCAATCAATAGCTCTTAGCCTTTGAACTATTGCCGTATACTCGAATATACCTATCCATTGTTCTACGGTTCCCACTTCCGGATCGGTCACATAACTTCTGGCCAGCTCCGACAATTCTTCTATATTCATAGATGCCGGTGCCTCCCCTGCATACTCTTCTGCCAGCGACATGAAACGTCCGTCCAGGCTGGGTTTGATCCACATGTATTCATCATTCAGCCTGGACGTATTCAGTCCGTCTTCCTGAAGAGATCTTTTAAATGATTCCCAAGATTCTTTATTCATTTCCCCAGTAAGTGTTCGTTTCCTTCGAATGGAATACAGTATTCGTATTTAAGGCCTAGCATACATTCGTATAACTCGCCTACCTTTCTGATAAAGAAAGAAGCCTCCCATTTGTCGCTTTCCTCATCCTTGATCAGAACTTTATCGAATGGCTTGAAGTCCACCTTTTTCTCTACTCCATTTAATTTATCTAATAATTTGATAGCCCTATTATCTTTCGATTCCATAAGGGCAAACATAAGCTTAAAACGTTCTTTCATGTTTGCCCTCCTAAACTTCTCAATGTCATTCTGCCCTGCGGCTCCTCCAAATGTAAGTCTACCGTCCGTATATAGACCTACATACATAGATGTTTTGAATCTTCCATTCGTATCCAGCATGAATATAAATCCGCTGTCACCTACTAGAATATCTTTGTCTTCAAGCGTTTCGGTTTTCTTGAGTTTTATATACAATTTATCATTCGGATAGCCATGTCTTTCTCCCTCCTTGCTAAACCATCCACTAAATTCGGCTTCACCCGGCATCAACGCCAGCAATGGGTGACGTTTATCTGTGTTGGATACATACACTATGATCACACCTTCCACTTCTCCTTCTTCTCCCTGAAATATTATCTCTCCCTCTTTTTTCCCTCTGCTTATCGCCATTGCCAGATCGAAATCGAAAGGAATTGTTTTTGTTCTTTGAACTGTTATTGTTTTTGTTTCCATAATTTATATATGTTTTATTGTTAAACGATTATTTTTAATTGAAAAGAATGCCATGCCTATATTCACATACCAGCATGGCTGTATATTAATCACTCTCTAAAGTTGAGGCAATGGAAGCCTCAATATCTTTTATTGTTTTGTTTATAATCCCTATTCTTGTTTCTGATTCGGTTGGATCAAACCATCCATCCGAATCAAGAACCGCATGCTTTGGACGATATTTTAATAGCTCTGGAACATATTTTTCTATTGCTCCTACAAATGATTCGTATTCTCGCCCTTCATACTCTGATGCAGCGATCTCCAAAGCTATACAGATAAAGCATGCGTGTCCTTCTTTTATTATTTGTTTTGTCCTTTGTAAAAGACTTATCTTTTCTTGTTTACTTAATTCTTTCATTTTATTAGTTTTTTTATTGGTAAAATATGGATTCGCCGCGCTCCCTCTGTATAGTCCCCATATAGAAGCCTTAATACCCATGCGCATTTTATCCCATGGCTAAAAACCAGTTCGCCGCCCTTCGGAGCACATAGGCTCATGGCGGTTATCTTTCTACACCACACAAAGAAGAAGACAAAAGTACACATTACATTCACACCATATACATCCTATACCAAGAAATAAACACAATACCCTATAACCATACAGATACAGTACATATAAGACTTGTAAGACGGATAAAGTCTACATGGAATCTACCTATACAGCAAGAATGATCATACCCTAAGTTAGGTTTTATATAGGCATTAATTATGATTGCACTATAAATAAGGTTTTATCCTTACGGAGAGTTAGGTAAAATAATATACATTACAAAATAGGTTTTATCCTTACGGAGAGTCCCCTCTCGCGCCCTAACTCCCCTAAACTTCAACATTTCCCCTTACTTTCCAACGCAAACCTACCCTTATCTCCTACCATCAAACACTTTATTAGCGCAATACGCCCCTACTGCCAACCACAGAAAGAACCAGTATGAGTCTACACATACACATTGCCACATAAATAACAATGATAGAACCATGCCTATACATAATACTATATCTTTAGTTTTCATGGTGTTACATAGTTTTAATGAATCTATAAACAGCCGCGGCGTACGCCAAAATAGCCAATAACCACACTATAAAATGATCAGCTGCGTTTACCGCCAGTGATATGTACCCAAGTAACACTATTACTATCAATAAGACTATACTTTTTGCTTTCATTTCCCTTGTTTTTATTATTCAAAATACCGAAAACTATATGATTGGTATCCGCCCGATGGACGAACCGCACTTCAACCATGATAATCAACACTTTTAATTTTTACCATTTTGCCCAAAACCAGCGTTTTTACACCGGAAATTTACCATCTTTTTTACGACTACTCATCAAGAAGCCATTTTGTACCATTTCGTGAACAATACTTCGAGCATGCCCTCGGGCATATTTTCGTCTACTATCACCTCTCCGTATTCGGGATTTATGTAACTGGCGGCTTCATCTATATCGTTTCCGCAATAAACCGTCTTTACATCCCCTTCGTTTACATAATACACTGATACACTGTGTTTTCCTTTATATTTTATGTATATCTTCATGGTTTATTAATTTATTATCAAAAAGTTTACACAAATATTATTTGCAAATATTTTTCTCTAAATTTATATACAACTCCTCTTTTGCGACTACGGCTAACCGGCAATCACACTCAGAAAATTCTATACGGAAAAAGGCGCGCCATGCCAGACCATCCCAACACGACGCGCCTATGAACAAAAAGCCCGTATACCATTTTACCGGTATACGGGCTTTCATATTATTGCCTCAGCTTGTTCGCCATGTAAGACCGAACTTTCCATGCGTTACGTTCGGTCTTTCCCACCTCCATCCTGATCAGGTCTTTAACTCCATGTTCTTTTAGGTATCTGGAGTATCCTATACGCTTTTGCGGCTTGGTCAACCTGCAACCAAACCGCTTACACCATTCGCAGTAATTAAGCGTTCGCATTATTACTGCTTACCTTATTCCAGTCTATACCGTTCTTTTCGCATGCGGCTATATAGTCCACAACCGCGCGAACCACCTTCTTGACGGTAAATATCTTTACTGGGAACGGCGCGTATGTGGTACTTACTGTGTCCGTCTCTTTAAGGATGTAATTCGGTTCCACTGGCAGCAGCTCAACCCCATCCTTCTTATATCCGTAAGGCTTATATACCTTACCTAGCAGCATTTCGTCCTTTAATTCGTCAATCTTATTAAAAGACTTTTCGGACTCAGTAGCTACACGATAGTCTTTGGCTACCGCTTTGTATTCACAGAATACGCCATCTATGTTGGCGTACATTTCCTTGCATGCATTGATGGTTCTAGCCTTGTCTTTGCAGAACAATACAACTCTACGTGCCGCCTTTGCGTCTATGTTGCACGCTTTGGCTATTTCTTGTACTCTTTCCGCAGAACAATCCTTTACCGCTGTGTTGAAAAACTTTACGGCACCACCAATGTTGTTAAAAGTATCTACATATACGCTTGATACAAATTTGTTTAAATTTTTCTTTTCCATGTTTTTGTAGTTTTAGAGTGATTAATAATACTTGTTAGTTGTGGCGATAGTTGATTCGATCTATTTGATTGATGCCAAGGTTAAAACTATACATCATCTATCGCCTATTATATCGTTATATACTGTTTATTTTCCTTTTCCCTACTGGTTGTTGCCAGTGGTTTTGCATGAGGCACATGCGCACAGCTACTACATCTGCGCACTACTTGCTTTTATTGTTTTTGCCAACGGATGCAAAGCGTTTACTATCCCGTTGTTTCAGTCGTGTTTGACTTACAGACCTATATATATCCTACGTCATAGACGCAGTCCGCATACACGGATACCCAAAGGCAGATACACACATGTACATATAAGTGAGTGACATAACGCCAACATACCGACGTTGCCCGACTTCAAATACGTTAAAGATCTCTGTGATCGTTATCGTTTGATCACATTGCAAAAGTAAGCATTAAATTAATTTGATCAATTATTTCGAGTAATTATTTTGATAAAAAGTTTTGCAAACATTTTACGTGTTTTTCAAGGCTATAACGTACGCGCGAGAAAAAATACTTAACTAGTTGATTTTTATAACGTTTGACTATTTTCTAAAATGAACTGCCAGGGGTGTAGGGGAAAAGACCGTTTTGGGGAGGGGAGGATTGCGGTAGATCCCCCCTCACGCGAATCATATTTACTCAACTCGCACAAAACATTTAATCATATCTTACCCGAATCTCTCTATCCTTCTCACAAAACATACCTCCCTTGAAACATATACACCCTCTTTATCGTATAATATACTTTACATAAAACCAAATATACCTCAACGCATATTATCGAAAAATGTACAATCTAGTACGAAATACATTCATTTCTTTACGCAAAGTGTGGTTATTATCACACGAAACGTACTTTACTTAACACACCTTGATGCACCATGGGACTATACCAGGAGGGCGCGGCAAACCCGTTCCGACCCGGCAATCTCCACGAGAGAAAGCCTTCCTCATCAACACGGCAATCCGAAGACTTATTCTATGGCTGCCAACTCGCAAATTATCCGTATATTTGACGCAAATAATAATCATAAAAAAAATGAGAAGAAATATCATGCAGCAAAAATTGCTACCAGAAAGCTTTATCTTCCATACTTACTATTTGGAATTAAAGAATGCTACCGATAATTATAACTGTATCTTTAAAACATACAAGCCTAACAGGCAGGGGGGGGGATATCTTAACTAAAGACCCTATTACCAATAATAATTTCGAACTGATATACAAAACCAGAGATATTGACTTCACCCTGATATTTACTTCAAACGAAACAGGAAATGTTTACGTAAAAACGGACGTCGTGCCAGGCGGTCCTGGATTATATCTATATAACTTTAGTTACAGAAACATAAGATTCCCCTTGGAGATATATATAATGAATACCTATAGCCATCTTGATAGTTTCACACTATACGATAACTTTGGTGCTCGTATTACATGCAAGCCACTTGCCAGAGAAAGTATAATGCTGATCCTTGACGAATAATAAAGTTAGGGATATATTCTATATTTATATGCTTTTAACATTCTGAAAATCAAATTGTTTAGTACAAAAATATGAAATAAAATACACAATTCAAAACTAAATTGTAAATTTGCTGGTGTAAAGTCGTATATAATTACCTTTGCTTATTATTAATACATTATACAGTTATGCAATTTGATAGTAAATACACCGGAGGGCAGATAGAGGATATCCTGGATGGAATACAGGGGGGGGGGGTAGTTAAGCCCGAAGACAAAAACATCCTAGATAGGATCGAGCTGGGTTCTATAACATTGAACAAAGGAATCAATGATGCTGTACCTATCCAAAAAGCTGAAATATTAAACAGTAAGAAAAATGGAGAATTCTTTATTGTTGTCGCGTTAATAAATGGAAATAGCGCGTATTTGTACTCTTACAATGATGGCAGTCATATAAAATGCCATAGGCATTATGGTCAAGATGTCGCAATTGGAGGGTTTGTAGTGATGGAAATATCAAACATCAATATAGAGGATGGTACCGCTCGTATTGATTTCAAGGCAGAAACCTATCCTCTACAGCAATCCGTATTAACCAAAACCAACACCACGCCGTTTACCCCTACTGGGGATTACCATCCGGCTACAAAAAAGTATGTGGATGATAAAAATGTTATGTACAAAATACATTTTGACACTAAGCCTGGTATTGGGAATCATTTAATGATAAATGATCCTGAAGGAAACGATATTGAGGCGGAGAGATTTAAAAATATACTTATAAATAATCCATATTTAAATATAACATTTAGCCCTCTTCTCAGGTCGTCAGAAAAAACAAAATGCATAGGAATAGACAATTATACAATGTTTTTCTTATCAAAAGACAAAATGCTGTATATATTGAATATAAGCAATTTGAGTACACAAAACCAGCATATGGATTATTTATTAACTGCATACGATCTTGTTGATAGAGATTCCGTCTTGACCAAAACAAATACAACTGAATATACCCCTTCTCAGAAATATCATCCCGCCACAAAGAAATATGTAGATGATTTGACTGGAGGAGATATGGTTGTAATGACAGCTGTAGATACTGCGGGTCCACCAAACGAATATGCTAATGTTGTTGAGATCCATTTTCAACAGGGAGATCTTGAATTGTTCAATAAATTGATATCAAATAAAAAATATTCTCATGTAATAGTAAATGGAGCGACCTGTTTTGGAGAACTAAACGGTAAACTACTTGTTTTAATGGAAGATAATATCTCTAGTATTTACCATAAAGACATAGATTTATATAGCGGAGATACATATCTTATATGGGGAAGCTGGTCAAAACCGGTTATACCTTTGGTCAAACAGAAATAATCATATATTTATTTAGATAGCTATAACAGAGAATCAACAGACCCTGGTGTGGCTTCGGAGGCTATAGAATTTAGGCATGGCGCCGGACAAATAATAGTCAATACAGAGGCAGGGTACACTTATTATATAAAGGTTGGCTAAAACACCTCCACCTCATCCCGCTCAGGCTCCATAGTCTTTACTCAAAACGAGTCCG
>PXZU01000002.1_pt1 | contig 68304 bp, 73 predicted proteins | sample 2941351 | NCBI WGS metagenome assembly PXZU01 (sample SAMN08721892, study PRJNA434045) | Viral metagenome, whole genome shotgun sequencing project. | isolation source: viral particles isolated from 30 fecal samples collected over 86 days | host: Mus musculus | place: Germany: Kiel | collected 2017-06 | reverse complement strand
CTTGGTTGCAGAGTGGTTTTTGCTCTCGACAAAGAGGTTTGCGTGCGCGAAGACCACAACATCAAGCGTCTCAAGCAATTTGTAAAGGTCGAGTACATTTGGGACAAAGATAACTTGCTTGATGAAAAGGATGCCCCGGTCGATAAAGGCCACCAAACATGGGAAAAACTCTACGAAGGGAGGTTGTCATGGCGATAGAAGGTCAATACACCGTATATCATCTGCACAGTGACCTGAGCAATGGTGTTACAAACATCGATTCGGTCACCAAGTACAACGAATACATAGCCAGGGCACAGGAGCTTGGCATGAAAGCAATGGCTTTCTCGGAACATGGCTCGGTTTTTGAGTGGTGGCACAAGAAAAGCGCCATTGAAGAAGCTGAGATGAAGTACATTCACGCTGTCGAAGCATATCTCACGGCCACTCTTGACGAGAAGGTCAGAGACAACTATCACTGTGTACTTTTGGCTAAGAACTATGAAGGTTTTTTAGAGCTAAATGGGCTCGTTTCCAACAGTTTCAACCGTAAGGACAACCACTTCTATTATGCGCCTCGCATTACGTTTGATGAGTTGTTCTCAACATCCGACAATATCCTGGTTACTACCGCCTGTGTTGGCGGGGTTTTTGGCAAGGGGGATGAAGCCGTACAGCGGGCTTTTCTTGATTTCATGGTCAGGAATAAGCACAGATGTTTCTTCGAGATTGGGCACCACATCGACCCCAAGCAGGTCGCCTACAATCAGAAGATGTTTGAGCTTAGCCAGCAGACTGGTATCCCGCTGATAGCAGGCACAGACACTCACGTTCTGAACGAGGAGCATGAGAAAGGCCGCAGTATCTTACAGATGTCCAAGAACATCCAGTTTGATGGCGAAGAGCGGTGGGATTTGAAGTTCAAGTCCTATGAGGAGTTGGTCAACGCCTACCGCAAGCAAGGGTCTCTTCCAGAGGCTGTATATATGCAAGCCATCGAGAACACCAACGTAATGGCGGATATGGTCGAGGAGTTTGAGCTTGACCGTGGTACAAAGTATCCCCACATTTATGAGAACCCGGACGAAACCTTCCGAGCGAAGGTGGACGCCGCTGTCCACACACATCCGTATGCGCTCCAGTATCACGGCGAAGGCGAGTTGAAGCAGGTCGTTGACGAGGAGTTCAAGGTTTATCAGGCCACACAGTCCATCGACTTCATGCTTTTGCAAACTTATCTCAGAGAGTGGGAGAAGGAGAATGGCATCCAGTGTGGGTATGGCCGTGGCTCTGTTTCAGGCAGTATGATAGCCTATCTCCTTGGCATCACCCAGATGGACAGTATGCGGTTTGGCCTAAACTTCTTCCGGTTTATGAATCCATCTCGTGTGACTAACGCCGATATTGATACCGACTACTCCGGTAAGGATAGAGACACTATCAAACAGTTCCTGTTGCGGGATAAGATGAACCTGCCAAGCATTCGCTCTGCCGAAATCATCACATTCAACACGATTGCGATGAAGGGCGCTATCCGAGATGTTTGCCGAGCTTTGTATAAGGATAGTAAAGAGGTGAACTATCTCCAGGTTGCCAATGAAATCTGCAAGGAAGTGGAGCTCCGTGAAGACGCAATCCGTCGGAAGTACCCAGAGGTTTTCAAGTACGTTGATATTGTCAACGGAACGATAGTCTCCATTGGTACTCACCCCAGCGGCGTTCTCATCAGCGACCTCCCAATCGAGCAGACGGTCGGCCTGTGCAGTATCGCAACGTCGGACTACCCTGTATCCATGATAAACATGAAGGAATTGGACGACTTGATGTATGTCAAGTTGGACATCCTCGGCCTGGACAACATCGGCGTTATCAACGAGACCTGTAAGATGCTGGGCATCGAACGTCTGACCCCGGATAACACGGATATGGATGACATGAACGTCTGGAAGAGTATCCGGGACAACACAACGCTGATATTCCAATGGGAAAGTAACAGCGCCCAGCAGTACCTCAAGAAGTTTATGTCGGATGATACGTTGGAAAAGGCGAGGTCACGGATACCGAACTTCTCCATGCTGAAGTGGATGTCATTCGGTAACGGCTTGCTTCGTCCGGCCTGTGCCAGTTTCCGGGATAGTGTGGCGGATGGCGAGTTCTACGACAATGGGTTTGACGCACTCAATGAGTTCCTCTCCCCGGAGGCTGGTAGAATCGCCATGCAGGAGACCATCATGCAGTTTCTGGTCAAGTTCTGCGGCTATTCCGATGCGGAGTCAGATAACGTGCGTCGGGCCATTGCTAAGAAGAAGGGCACAGAGAAGCTCTTGCCGGAGATTGAGGAGCGGTTCATCGCTTTCTGCCCAGAGCATTACAACATCACCAAAGAGCGATGCGAGGAAGTCATTAAGCCGTTCCTGCAAATCATCCTGGATGCCTCAGCTTATGGGTTTTCTTGGAACCACTCGGACGCCTACTCGTCCATTGGATACATCTGTGGGTATCTGCGCTACTACCACCCGCTTGAGTTTTTGACTGCGGCCCTCAACATCTTTGGCGACAACATGGACAAGACTGCTGACATCACCAGCTATGCAACAAGAGTCGGCATCAAGGTCACGCTCCCAAAGTGGGGGTTGTCCAGAGGAGAATACTTCTTCGACCGGGATAAGCGTATCATCGCAAAGGGCCTTACCTCCATCAAGTACATGAGCGCAGGTCTTGCCGACGAGCTCTACAATCTGGCCAAGAAAAAGAACTACACCAGTTTTATGGAGTTGCTGGCCGACCTTGACAAAGAAACAAGCATCAACTCTCGGCAACTTGATATCCTGGTAAAGTTGGATTTCTTCTCAGACTTTGGCAATCAACGGGAACTTCTCCGCATGGTAGACTTGTTCTCCACCACCTTCAAAAAGGGCGAGGCCAAGCAGGTAAAGAAGTCAGAGATTGACGGAACGCCGTTGGAGGAAATCGTAAAAAAGTACGCCATCGGTGTTACCAAGTCCGGCGGTTCTGCGAAATCCTACACTCTTCTGGATGTGGGTTCAATTCTCAGGGAGGCCGAAAGTGTTATCAAGTCATTTGGTTTGGAAGACCTCAGCGATATTCTGAAGGTTCGTAACTTCTATGATGTCATGGGCTACATTGGCTATGTATCCGGCAAAGATGAAGACCGCCGCAAGCTGTATGTAACCGAGGTCAAACCATTACATAGGAAAAAGGACGGTAAGCTGTTTGGATATAGTGTGTTTACAAAGTCCATCGGCAGTGGGAAGGAAAGCCGCTTCACTGTGTTTTGCAGAGTTTTCGATAAAGACCCCATCAAGGAGGGCGACATCATCTACTGCACTGGTTTCGAGCGTGACGGCCAATACTTCCAGCTAACATCCTTTCGCAAGATTTATTGATTGGAGGTGTTCTGATGGAAGTGCTGACCGGCACCACTCTGAGCGAGGCGCTGAAAACCTGCGATACGCATGACGGTGCAAGGATTGGTATCGTCTGCGCAAGCAGCGATACCGCAAAGACAATGGTAGATTCCTTCTGGCTCGAAATCTCGGGCGGAAGAATGCCAGGATGGGAAATTGGGCGTGAGGTGGGAGGCTACCGTGCTCAACTTAGAAAGAAGGGCAAAGAGGATTACAGCACGATTGAAATTTTCTCCGCTATTTCTGAGAATGAGATTCGTGGCAGGTCATACCATCAGGTTTTATATGAGCGCTATCTTGATGCACCACTGATAAACGCTCTCCAGTGGTGCGAACGTCTTTCCTTTGATGATATCGAGGAAGATGGGAGAGAAAAGCTCGATAAGTTTTTGAATAGCTTCAAAATTGTGTAGAGGAGGTGTACTCATGAAGTGTATCGTTTGTGACCGCTGTAAGCAAATCATTGAGAATCCCCGGAATTGCCGGGTGATTACCTGTGCTAAGCCGCTGAAACCGCCCATTGTTCCTGCGGAACATTGTAAGACACAGTATCGCGGCAACGACCGCCAGCAGAACGACATTCTTTGGGAGAAGGAGGTCTGCTTGGACTGCCTGGATGCCCTGGAGGAGTTCTTCGAGGCTGGAGCTGGGACGGTTACCCCGCCTGAGCCTGAGCAGCCTGATACTCCGGGCGACGGTGATGAACGGCCTGAGCAGCCCACTGACCCGGATGAGGGTGGCGATGGCGGCGAGACCGGCGGTGAAACTGGCGGCGATGGCGAGAGCACACAGTGGCTGTAACCCTTGCGCCACAATACCATAATTGGGTATAAAACACGAATTTGGTAACCACATAGGAGGTGTGTAAGGCTTGCCAGAACAGAAAGTATGCAGTCGTTGCGGGCGTGAGCTCGATTTCTTCGACCTGCAACAGGATTTCTCCATACATAAAAAAATCGGATATGGGAGCATCTATGACGGTTGTACCGTGAACTACCAGCTCTGCTGTGAGTGCTTCGATAAAGCGGCGGAGGAGTGTGCTGTGTTCCCTATCTCGGAGGAGGAGCATGAGTGAACGCCAGTGATATGGTTCGGCTCTTAACATGGCATGATACTGGGGCCAATCGAAACGGCAGAATGTTTTTGCCAAGCGAGGCAGAGCAGTTCCTTCCATACCATCGCTATGAAACGGAGCGGTTCACGAGGTATGACCGCTACAAAGAGCGTGAGGTAACTCGTCCAACATTTATGGAGGCACATTATAACGAGCTGATGAGGTTTGCCAGAATTGCCTCATGGTCTGGTGAGGCTCGCCAAGTTGTGAGTACCCCTCCTGTGGAGGATACCGAATTGACAGCAGAGGACACAAAGGAGCTCGACGAGTTCCTCAGCAGTTTCTCAAGAACGTAAGAATCAACCAACATACCACGGGGAAAGAGCCTTGGAGCATAAGTTCCGGGCTCTTTTCTCATGGACAGTAGAGAGGTAGAACAATGCAAAAAGTTTTCACTATCTTCTTGCTGGCAGCTATGATGTGCGTTTCGGTCTGCGGGTGCAGTAACGCACCTGCCACACAAGACCCTGAGCCCGCTGTCATCGAGAGAGCAGATGAAGATGCGGGCGCCGTTGCGACTGCATTAGTGTACGACGGCGATACGGATGCGTTGGAGACCGCTATTCCAACAGAAGATACCAAAGAGTGGGACACGGACTATCTGACCATCATGCGAGAGTGTTGTCTGAGCGGCGACGTGGCCGCAGGACGTGATGCCGAGTCCAACAGAAATGCAAAAATTGCCGCACTCAACTTAGATGTACCGGAAATCAGCTTCGATGAACTGTTCGAGCTGTCCAAGACCATCACCAATGAGGCCGGTTCAAGTTGGATTCCAATGGACTGGAAGATGATGGTCGGTGAAGTCGTTCTTAACCGTGTAGCATCCGTAGAGTTTCCCAATACGGTTATTGAGGTCATTCACCAGAAGGGTCAATACTCCGGCGCAAACTCCAGTCATTTTGACAGCATGGTTCCGTTTGAGGACTGTGTAGATGCGGCAATCAGGTTGCTCAGTGGTGAGCGGCTTATCAATGATGTCTCTGTTGTGTTCCAGTCTGAGCACCGCCAAGGTAGCGGTACATATCTCGAACTGTATGACAGTTACTACGGATATACATACCTATGTTACAGCAACCACCCGGAGCTGTACGAATGAAAGGACATCTATGGGAAAGGTAATCATTCAAAGCGAATACACCACGAGAAACCCCATTACAATGATTGGCACAGAGGCCGGTATCTGCTGGGGCGCAGACACATCTGATACCCAGAAGAACTACAAGCGCGGACTTGACTGCCTGGAGAGCGAGCATGGCCGAACGTTTGAGTTCCCAGACATCTATATGATTCTGGACGGCTATTCGGCCAGGGTTATTCGGGAGTGGTACACCCACATTGGCGGCGCTCCCACAAGGCTTCAGGCCAGCACCCGATATATCGACTACGAGCATGGGTTTTCCTATGTGACACCGAATACTCCTGCGTTTAGCGGTAGAGCACTTGCCGTCTACGACAGGGTTATGCACAGTATTATGGAGGGCCTGCGTGAGCTTGACGAGCTCGGCGTACCAAGAGAGGACTCTGCCCTCTGTCTGCCGCTCGGTATGACCACAAAGATTGTGGACAAGCGTAATCTCCGTAACCTGATGGATATGTCTCATCAGCGGATGTGTACCCGTGCCTATCACGAGTATCGGCAACTGTTCGCCGATATCAGGGCAGCACTCAATGGGTATTCCCCTGAGTGGAATTATATAGTTGACCACTACCTCATGCCAAAGTGCCAGTACATGGGCTTTTGTAAAGAGCGGCACACCTGTGGCATGATGCCCAGAAAGCAGGTGGTCACAGGTGGATAACTTCTGGCCGCTCGTTCCCATTGCTTTGGTAATTATTATGCTCATACTTGGTGGCGGCGGCGGCCCGAAGCCTCAGCCCGAGTATGTTTATGCGTAGGCAGTAAGCGTATGGAGAGCAAAATTAAGAATCCTGCCAGAATGAAGCAGCTCATTGACTTCAAGGGTCTTGGTCTTGACGGCGGGATATACCCCACAGATATCGATGGCCTGATTGAGTACCACGATAAGGAATACATACTGATTGAGGTCAAGCATGGCAACGCAAAACTTCCGGTTGGACAGCGTGTCGCCATGCAGAGGATGGTGGAGGACTTCACAAAAGTCGGTAAGCGAGCGGTTGCAATCGTCTGTGAACATCACATTGATGATGTGGACAAGCCTGTAGTTGCCGCTTACTGCCGTGTGAGGGAGTTCTACTACGGCGGTGAGCACAAGTGGCGCCCGCCTGACAAGCGTATGACCGTCCAAGAAATGGTCAACAGCTTCGTAAGATATTCAAAGTCAAAGGAGGCCAAGAATGCAGGTAATCGCAATCTCAGGAAAAGCACAGCACGGTAAGGACACAACGGCGGCGATTCTCAAAGACCAGCTCGAATCTGATGGCTACAAAGTTCTGGTCACTCACTATGCAGACCTTCTCAAGTATATGTGTCGCACCTATTTTGGGTGGAATGGTGAGAAGGACGATGCTGGGCGGCACATCTTGCAGTATGTCGGCACAGACATCATCAGGCAGAAGCGCCCAGACTTCTGGGTAGGCTTTGTTACCGATGTGCTCGGCCTGTTCCCTGATGAGTGGGACTTCGTTCTGATTCCAGACTGCCGTTTCCCCAATGAAATCGACTGTCTGAAAAAGGCGGGGCTCGCTATGATTCATATGCGGGTCATCAGGGAGAACTTTGAAAGCCCGCTCACGCCGGAGCAGCAGGCGCATCCATCTGAAACGGCATTGGATGGCTGTACCCCGGACTACTACATAACCAACAACGGAACCATCGAAGACCTGTCTAAAGCCATCTCAAACTGGCTGACAGAGTTCAACGGACACCATCAGATGACCTTTGACGAATACTGCGGGTCGAACCTGGTTCTGGATAAAAAGGAGTAAGCAATGAAACGTCTGACGGTGTTAGTTGATATGGACGACACAATCGAAGATTTGTTGGGCGCATGGGTAGATACGCTGAACGAGCAGTATCACACCGCCGTTGACCCGAACGATGTCAGCGATTGGGATGTCGCAAAATTCTTCCCAACCCTGACCAAACCGCAGGTCTTTGCCCCAATCTACAATGATGATTTCTGGAGAACTGTCAAGCCTATCGATGGCGCCGCAGACGCTCTTCAGCAGTTGATTGCAGATGGGCATCGTATCTATATCGTGACAAGTTCCTTCTATGAAACCCTTGCGGTCAAGATGACCGATGTGTTATTTCGATATTTCCCCTTTCTCAAGTGGGAAGATGTCATCATCACCAGCCACAAGCAGTTGATTCACGGAGACGTGCTGGTAGATGATGGCGTACATAACCTTGAGGGCGGAGATTACTTAAAAATTCTGATGGATGCACCCCATAACCGTGGCTACGATGCTGAACGGGGTGGTATGCACAGGGTAACAAGCTGGGACGATGCGTATGACATCATCACGCAGTACGCTTTCCAGTCTGAACACGATGGAGAGGAGGTAGAACATGACCGTATGACTGTAATCCTATACTCAACGGGCTGTCCAAGGTGCAAGGTTCTCAGGCAGAAGCTGGATAACAGTGGTGTCCAGTACACAGTGAACGATTCTGTGGATGATATGCTTGCTCTTGGCATTGCACAGGTGCCCGTCCTCTCGATTGATGGGGAATTACTCCCCTTTGCCAAGGCAATCGAGTGGGTCAACCAAATCCATTGAAGGAGGCATGAGAATTGAACATTCCAATCAAAATGAACAAGGACTTTGAGAAGGCAATGGCCGCTCTGAGTGAGCGGTATGGCGAAGATTTTGAGTTTTTGAACGGGTTTCACGAGTCGCAGCTCAATTTTTCCGACTTTATCGATGGGTTCATCGATAGAAACGTCTCTGACGTGACTATCGATGCGAACGCAAATGCCTCCAACAAGGACATTCGCAGCCTTTTGAACGAAAAGGGCAAGTCGCACGACAAACTCTTTGCGTTCAACAAGATTTTCTACGAAATCAAAAAGCGGTACAACCTCAAAACGGCACGGGAGTGGCTGGAAACCGAGTACAACGGCGGTTTTTATCTCCATGATGCCCCAACATCGACCTACCTCCCCTACTGTTATGCCTACGACCTGACGAGGCTGGCGACAGAGGGGCTTTTCTTCCTGAAAAACTACAACAATCAGCCGCCGAAGCACCTGACAACGTTCATGGACGATGTTATTGAGTACATCAGTTACATGAGCAACCGCAGTTCTGGTGCTGTTGGCATCCCCAACGTGCTTATTTGGACGTACTACTTCTGGAAGAAGGACTGTGAGAGCGGGCACATCATCAAAGACCCCGACTACTACATCCGCCAGTGCTTCCAGAAGTTCATCTATCGGCTGAACCAGCCATTCATGCGCATCGACCAGACGGCTTTTGTCAATGTTTCCATCTTTGACCGCAACTATATCGAATCTCTGTTCGGCGGTGTCCAGTACCCGGATGGGTCATTCGTCATTGACAATGTGGAGGAGCTGATTGAGCATCAGAAAACCTTCATGGAGGTCGTGTCTCAGATTCGCAGCGAGAATATGTTTACATTCCCAGTCCTTACATACAGCTTGCTCAAACGCACTGCTATCACAACCGAGGAAGCGCTGGAGATGCTTCGCTCGAAGAACTACGATGTGTTCGTTGACAAGGAGTTTGCCCGTTGGTGCAGCGACCACAACTGCACCTGGAACGACAGCAACTTCTTTATGAGCGATGACGTGGGCACACTCAGCAACTGTTGTCGCCTGCTCTCAGACACGAAGAAGCTGAATGCTTTCATCAACTCCATTGGTGGTACGGCGCTGTCTATCGGCTCTGTCAAGGTCAACACCATCAACCTGATGCGGATTGCCCTTGAAACTGACTGCGATGAAAAGAAGTACCTGGCTCTGTTGAGAAAGCGTGCCCTGCTCTGCTGTAAGGCTCTGGACACGGTGCGCCACATTATCCAACGCAATGTAGAGAAGGGTTTGCTCCCCAACTACCAAGAGGGCGCAGTCGAGATGGACAAGCAGTATTGCACCATGGGCATCCTCGGCCTGTATGAGGTCATCGAAGCCTTTGGCTACACACAGACGGACGAGTTCGGTTACATCAGCTACACCGACGAGGGCGTCGAGTTTGCTTCCAAGATTTTTGAGGTGCTCAACTCAGTGAAGGACAACTTCACCAACGAGTATTCCTTCAACATTGAGAGCGTCCCCGCTGAGAGGGCGGCGGTCATCCTCTGTCAGAAGGACAATGTCCTGTATGATATGAGGGACAAGGAGCTGTACTCCAACCAGTGGATTCCTCTGTCTGCCAAATGCACCATTCAAGAGAAGCTCCGGCTTTGCTCTATTCTGGATGAGAAGTGCTCTGGCGGCAGTATTGCCCACATCAACCTGGAGTCGAACTTCCCCAACACAGATGCGGCATGGGATATGCTCAACAAGATTGCGCTATCCGGCGTTATCTACTTTGCGTTCAACACTCGCATCAACGAGTGTGAGAACCACCACGGCTTTGTCGGAACAGACCACTGCCCCATCTGTGGCAAGCCGGTGTATGACACCTATCAGCGCATCGTTGGGTATCTCGTTCCGTCCAGAGCGTATTCCAAGGAGCGGTTCCGGGAGTTCAACACCCGGCAATGGTACAGCTATGCGGAGGCTATGTCAGAATGAGAGTAAAAACCATTGTTGAGGAGGACTTCACCAACTACAAGGTTCCATCCATGTTCATCGGAACTATCTCATGTGGCGGGAAATGCTGCTCCGAAGCAGGCATCCCGCTTTCAGTTTGCCAAAATGATGGGTGGCGCTCATGCGCCCCCATCGAGGTAAACGACTTTGACTTGTGCAGACGTTACATCCACAACAGACTGACGGGGGCCATCGTCATTGGCGGTTTGGAACCGTTCGAGCAGTTTCAAGAGGTAGAGGAGTTCATTCATACTCTCCGTCTGGTATACGGCTGTCAGGATGATGTGGTCATCTACACAGGCTACTACCCGCAAGAGATTGGGCAACAGGTAAAGGCACTGGCCTCCTACAAGAACATCGTCATCAAGTTCGGGCGGTACATCCCCAATCGTAGGGCCATTTTCGATGATGTTCTTGGTGTAACACTTGCGTCCGACAATCAGTTTGCTGAAAGGATTAGCTGACCATGAAGATTGAACTGAACCCTGACAAAGAATATGTCAAGGAAATCAAAGACCAACTCAAGGCCAACTCTGGCTATTGCCCCTGCGTCCTCTACAAAAACGCTGATACCAAGTGTATGTGTAAGGAGTTCAGGGAGATGGACGAGGGTATGTGTCACTGTGGGCTTTACATCAAAACGAAGTGAGGGAAATAAATGCTCGTTGTAAATCTGTTCGGAGCCCCTGGTGCTGGTAAGTCAACCGGTGCCGCCTACATCTTCTCAAAGCTGAAGATGGCTGGTATCAACGCAGAACTCGTGACGGAGTTCGCCAAGGATAAGGTTTGGGAAGAGAGTAAGGCTGTCTTCCAGAATCAAGCATACATATTCGGCAAGCAGTATTTCCGCATCAGCCGAGTGCAGGGCAAAGTAGATGTGGTCATCACTGACTCACCAATCCTGCTGTCGAGCTTTTATGCAAACGATGATGTGCTGGGCAAGGAGTTTGACGCACTGATTATGAAGGTGTTCAACTCCTATGATTCCATGAACGTCTTCGTCAACCGGGTGAAACCATACAACCCCTCTGGTCGGTTCCAGACCGAGAGCGAGAGCGATGAGCTGGCCAATGTGATGCGCAAGTTCCTGGATGAGCATGGCGTTGTCTGTGAGCAGTACGACGGCTGTGTTGCCGGGTATGACGCTCTCGTAAACGCCATTCTGACAAGGGTAAAATGCCCCGGCAGAAGCTACGGGGCAGTGTAAAAGGAGGATATTATGGACAAGAAAACCAAGACCACAAAGGTTACATACCACTTTGACGATGTGACAGAGAAAATGATTGGCAAAACCATCGTTGAGACAGAAGACTTGGTTGAGCCTATTGCTGACGGCTATGATGTCGAGACTGGTGTTGAACTGGACGGCGTTATCGAACTGTCCCCTCTGGAAATCTTCCTGACAGCCGCCGCAGGCGCTCTGGTTGGCAACCTGCTTTACCGTGCAGCCCATAAGAATTGAGGTGTGCCATGGTTAAGAGAACTATCAAGGAAACCGTTCGTGAATATGACACAGATGGTCGCCTGTTGAAGGAGACAGTCACCGAAACCTCCGAAGACGATGACACTGTCTATTACCCGTCATATGCACCAAACATCATCCCCGCCGTTTGGGGAACGGAGGTAACTTGCGACACGCAGTACAAAGGAGGAACAGATGCAGAAGGTCGGTAACTTTGAAAAGGTGAGCTTTGAGCAGTTTACCACAGCTATGAAAGAGGAATTTGGTATCGGTGAGACCGAGGCAAAGATGATGTATGACCTGATTGACCTGCCTGTGCGGGCCACGACAGGGAGCGCCGGGTACGACTTCAAGTCCCCAATCAGCGTCACGCTGGCGCCTGGGGCGTCTGCGAAGATTCCCACCGGCATCCGGGTCAAGATTGATGAGGGCTGGTGGCTGTGCTGTGCGCCACGGAGCGGCCTGGGCTGTAAGTACCGTATGCAGTTGGACAACACCATCGGTGTGGTTGACAGCGACTACTACAACTCCGACAACGAGGGGCACATCTACGCCAAGATTACCAACGACAGCAGGGAGGGCAAAGACCTCGTCATTGGGGCTGGAGACCGCTTTGTGCAGACCATCTTCATTCCCTATGGGATTACATACTCCGATGCTGCCGAGGGTGTCAGGAACGGCGGCTGGGGCTCTACGGGCTCTTGATGGAGGATACATACAATGAGTGATAACAAAAGATACGGACTCGGCATCTGCGATGTGCTTGGGATTGTGTTCATCGTTTTGAAACTCCTGGGTGTCATCGACTGGAGCTGGTGGTTGGTGCTTGCACCTATCTGGATTCCTGTTGTTATTGTGTTAGTTTTGTATGGCGTCCTTGCCATCTGCGATAACTGACAGAAAGAAAAGGACGGGGCGAGTGTAAAAACTCGTCACCGTCCTATTTTTTTACCCTCAAATAAAGAAGGTGGTCATTATACAAAAATACGCTCAAGAAACTATCAACGCCGTCTATGGCGGCGATGTCTATACCATCATCAACCTGACCCCCATCATACATAAAGACGACAGAGAGGAACGGAAGGCTCAGATAGAGAAAACCCTGTATGCCGTCTTTAGCAAATACTCACAAAAGCCAAAGAAAAGGTAGGTTGACATGGAAGATTTAATCTATGCACGACAGTCTGTAGACAAAGAGGACAGCATTTCTATTGAAAGCCAGATAGAGCTGTGTCTACGAGAGGTGGGTAACCGCCCACACAGAGTATTCAGAGATAAAGGGTACAGTGGCAAAAACACAGAACGCCCCGATTTCCAAGATATGATGGCGGCAGTTCGCAGCGGCGGTGTCAGCCGCATCATCGTATACAGGCTCGACCGTATCAGCCGGTCAGTCCTCGACTTCGCCAACGTTATCAGTGAGCTCCAGAAGTATGGGGTGGAGTTCGTATCCATCACAGAACGGTTCGACACCTCGACCCCAATCGGCAAAGCCATGCTGATGATTGTCATGGTCTTCGCTCAGCTTGAGCGTGAGACCATTCAGCAGCGTGTCATTGACGCATATCGCTCCCGTAGTCGGAAAGGGTTCTACATGGGTGGTCGTGTTCCCTATGGTTACGAACTTGAGAACACGGTCATGGAAGGCATTAAGACCTGTATGTATAAGCCCATCCCGGAGCAAATCCAGGTCGTCCAGTTGATATTCTCGCTCTACTCCCGGCCACAGGTCTCCTTTTCCGATGTTATGAAGTACCTCAGTGAGAACGGCATCAAAAACCAGGCTGGCCAGAACTTCAGCAGGATGCGGATACGGGACATTATCATCAACCCGGCCTACGCCAAGGCAGACGCAGAACTGTATGAGTTCTTCCGAACCCAGGGGACAGAAATCATCAACGACATTTCGCAGTTCATCGGGACGAATGGCGCCTATCTCTACACAGGGAGCAAGGCCACCAAGCGGAAGTCTATCTGCCTCGATGGTCAAGTGCTGGTACTCGCCCCACATGAGGGCTGCATTGATTCAGACACATGGATTCGGTGCCGTCGGAAATGCCTAAACGTGCGCCAGATTGCAAAGCCGGTGAGGGCCAAGAATACATGGCTGGCAGGGAAAATCAAGTGCATTGACTGCGGCCATGCCCTCTCACTGAAAGCCTATCCACGCAAGCGTACCGAGGATGCCAGATATTATATCTGCAATAGTAAGTATGTGTCAGCATCGTGCGACGGCGTTGGAGCGGTTCAGGCAGACGATATTGAAGACATTGTGTTCGATGAGATGTCCAGAAAGCTGAGAGAGTTCAGCGAGCTGTCCTATACAGAGAAGCAGGGCGACACCGCCGAGCTCACCAAGCTCAAGATTCGCTTGGATGAAATCGAAAAAGAAATCGCTACACTCATAGACAAAATCGTGTCTGCGAGCGAAGCGACGATGGAGTATATCAACAAGCGTGTGGATGCGCTTGACGAGGAGAAAAAGGAGCTCCGTAAAAAGGTATCACAGATGTCCGCTGAAATGTATGACCGCAAGGATATTGGAACAATCAATGGGTACATGAACAACTGGGAGAATGTAAGTATCGATGATAAATTATCGGTGGTTGATGCGCTAATTGAAAGTATTCATGTTGGTCACGGCAAGGTGCAAATATCCTGGAAAATCTGACGTGGTAGTCTGATTGTTTTGGTTTAGCATGACAATCATCATACAACGCCTTTTCAGCCTTGGGAAACTGATACAACCCAAGGCCAATACATAACAATGTTCATTTACAAGAGCGCTGATATATGCTATAATTGCATCAACGATGTTGTAAGCGAACATCTGAGAAATAGGAGAAAGATATGAAGACAACGAACATCGACAAGGTTAGAGACCTCGCTATCACCTTTGCTTACCTCCCAATAGAGCCAAATGAAAAGATACCATTCATTGTATCTCATCCGTTCCTTGACACGTCCGTTACAGCCATACAAGGCGAGAACGGTTTAGAAATGATAAATGTATTAGAGGGTGATGGTGAGGATAAGTTTCGGGCCTCCATTGTAGACCGCCTAAAGAAGATAGACACCCTTACTGGATTCCTTCTCCTGCTAAGCAAGTCCTACCGTTTCACATTCCTTGACCATATCAAGAGCTACCTAAGCGATGACGACCTTGGTGCGTGCCTGCGCTATATCTGGGAAGACAGCGAGTACACAAACAGCGGCTCCGTTTTCACGAAGAAACAGCTTCTCAGTTTGTTCAAGCGCAGCACGAAAGAGAAGCTAATGGACGAAGATGAACTTCCGGTCTTCAACGACCTTCCAGAGCGTATCACAGTTTACCGTGGAACCACATCTGTGAATAGCAAAGATGTCAAGGTCTTCTCCTGGACGCTATCTAAAAAGAAGGCAGAGTGGTATTCTAAACGCTTTGATGACAGCGTTCAAAATGTCTTCCAAGCAGAGTTACCGAAGGACGGTGTTCTTGCCTACTTCTCCACCGATGACGAGATTATCGCAGACCCATTCAAGCTGGAGAACATCCATAACATAAGTGCATAGCGCAAAAAGAAGGAGAGCTACCTGCAATCGCAAGTAACTCTCCTATTTTTGTTTTTACGCAAAATCATGCTTCTCCATGCGCTCGTCATAAACCCGCTTGATATTCATGATGGCGCGAACAGCCCGGTTGTTTGGATACTCAGGGTGTTCCTCACAATATCTCTCATAGCAGTCGATATTATAGAGAACCTCGTTGAAGTGCTCCTCCGTGTGTTGACGGCTGGCAATCAACTCCTCATTAAACCGAAGGATGTTGGCTCGGTGCATATCAGCATTTCGCTCGTCGTCGATACGGATGTGGGTTCCAAGGCGTTCCTTTGTCTCAGTTTGAGCCTCCTCAATCTTATCGAGTCGTTCTTTTGTTTCTGCCTGAACGGCCTCTATCTGGTCGAGCCTTTTCTGTGTCTCAATCTGAGTTGCCTCTATCCTGTCCAGTCGCTCAATCACATCGCCGTTAAACGCCTTGCCCACAGCCTTCCAAATGGCCTTAATTACTTTACCGATGGCAGACCACGGGTTCACCTTGATGGGTGCAATCTGCACCAGCGTCATCAGGATGACCAGCGCCCCGCCGCCATTCACAAGGATTTCCTGAACACTCACGGTCACTCACCTGCCTTCTCCGTTTCAGCAGGTGCGTTGACCTTCTTGCTCATCTTGCACAGGTCATCGATGAGCTTGCTGATTTCCTCCATGTTGATGTCGTAATCAACAGTGTCGGCAGAAGCCTTGACCATGGCGAGAACCCATTCCTTACGGTCGGCGCCGTTGTCGAACTTCTCCTCGGCAGTCTCCATGTACTTCATAACCATGTCAAGAACCTTGCCCCAGTTCTTCTCCTTCACGGCCTTCTTGACGTACTCCACCAGCTTGATAGCCAGAGGAATAGCGGTAATCAGACCGGCCACGATTGACGCAATTAGTTGCAGCCACTCCATATTTATACCTCCTCTCAGATTGCGGGGCTATCCTCTACCGCCGCATCCGTTTGTGTAAATCCAGCCGCTTTTGCAGCAGCATACTTGATTCCTTCGCCGTCAGCGCCAGTGTTTTCAGCTTCACTCTTGCGGACAATGCTGTTCAGCACGATGCCAATAGCCGTTCCGATTGGCGTGAACACCACAGTGAAGCAAGCAAGTGCGCCCATGTACTGGTACTCAATACTTCTCCATGCGAGGATGAATCCGCCCGCCAGACCCAGTAGCAGAAGCAATATGAGAAGCAGGGCAAAGAGGTTGGTAAACCCAATGCCCTGACGCTTCTTTGTGCGCCGCCGGGTCTTCTTGCGGCCACGCTCAATCTTGATGGTCATGACTTAGACCATCCCCATCTTCTTTGCGAAGCGATACAGCACAGTGACGAACTGCTCACGGGTGAGAACATCCGCCCACATATAGTTGGGCTCGCCGTTGGTTTCTGTGCCGTTACCAGCAATCAGACCAGTAGAAGTCGCCCAGACACGGGCCTCCTCGCTCCATTTGCTGCTGTCGTTGTCCTGGAGCTCGCTGCGCATCTCGTTGTAAAGCTCCTTGAAACGTGCCACATCCATGTCGTCATCCTCCTCCTTATTGTTGTTCGTCCCCACCAGCAGAGCGGAGACATCATCACGAACGGTCTGCATACTCTTGCCATACTTCGGAAGCCAGTGCAGCACATCGCCATGATTGGAACCAAGGCCAAGCTGATAACTGTCCTGATGGCACAGAATGACAGGCACCTTCACGCCGTTATATGCAACCGTACCTTGCGGGTCGAGGTTGTAGAGCTTGCACAGATACGCAGTAAGTTCAACAGCCTCACGGTAGACCTTCTCGAAGTAAACTGGGTCGCCCAGATTGTCCTCACAAATTTCAAACTGAATCCAGCCGTTATTGCAGGAGCCCTTCTTGCCGGAGCCGCAGCCCCAAGCCTTCTTATCCCAATCACCAGCCTGAACAGTGGCCACTTCACCACTGGCGAGCTTGCCAATAAAGGCGTGAACACCGGCTTTGAGCGGAACCCACTGGCCTTTGACCCATTGACCCTCACGGTTCCAGTCATTACTGTTTTTGTTCACACCGAGCAGCTCCAGCAGCTTCGCCTTGTCTGCTGCATTATCATCAGGCTGGACATAGCGTTTCAGATTCGGGTTGTTGGCTCCAGTGGAGTGCCACAGCACGCCACGCACAGGAACCTTGCCAGTGCTCTTATACCAGGAACTCTGGCGCATAAAGCACTTCAGGGGTGGGTTTGCAGAAGTGTATTTCATCGAACCGCTCTCTCCTTTCTCCGCCGCTACTGCGGCGAATTTGTCATAATAACCTTGGGCATACCCAGCACGCTTATCCTGCGTTGCCTTGGTGTCCTTGCTGGCAGGCCGCTCAAATTGGAGCAGAACAATGTCGGATGCCTCACGCACGGACGTAGTGCTGAAAAGCACTCCCAGGACGCTCTTGAAGCTCTCTGAGAGCTCTTTCATCAGGAACCTAAGCTGGGCATCAAGGTCACCGATGGATGCTCCTGTGGCCTTACAGAAGGCGTAGAGAGCCTGCTTTCTTGTCCAGTACGTCCACTGTGCCAGACCATAGCCAGCGGAGTCCCTGACGAAGTTTGTATACTTGCCGCTATCCACAGCAGCGGTGTAAGTCTCGTCTGTGTAGCCGAGTTTCTTTTCATATGTGTTCTGGAGATTCTTCGGATTGAGCCCACTCTCGGCGAACAGGTTGCCCATCAGACCAGCGGCACCAGCGTCAGTCATACCCTGGGACTTCAAAAACCTCCAGATAGCAGCTTCATTCACGAAACCACCTCCTATAAAACATCAATTTCATAGCCGGATATACAGAATGGGAGCTCACCATGCGGTGGCTCCCATTTCTTTTATCCATATTCCGGCTCAATTTAGGAACGAGTTCTCCAGAGTGTGTAGTGCGGTCTTTCGCCGCCCTCTACTCCATACCGCATCCAGTCCAACATCACGATGCCGACTGCCGCCAGTACCATCCACATGATAAGGAACTGTGGACAAATCTGCCCCATGATGTTCCCAGCCATGCCAGAGTAGTCCCACACGCCCATGCCGAGCCATACATTTATGATAAGCCCAGCTACGAACTCAACTGCTGTGATAGCCACGCCGCAGATAGCAGACTGTGCCATCAGCGGCATATCCCATGGCAACTCAGCACCGAACCGTTCCAGCGGTACGGCCAGGATGATAGCCAGCAAAAGCATTGTCCAGCTAATCATCTCCTGCCTTCCGTGTGAAGTCTTCCATACGACCTCGATAAAGAAGTAGAGCGTACCAGTCCAAACCCACAGGAGGACGCTCAAGAGCCACTTGCTGATTCGTGTTCTGCCATACATGACCCGACACCTCTTTTCAATCTGTCACAATGCAATCGAAGAAACAGGCGCCCCAGTGGAAACGCCCGTCCTCTAAACAACAGCACACCCCTTCGTCTTCCTCAATGGTGGCCGATATAGTGCCTACCTCGTGAATTGTCACGACCTGCCCAAGATACTCGCACATATATCTGTTGTAGCCGAAACCTGGGTCAGTCGGCCATTGGTCAATGACCTTCACCTTCATCCCAGGGTGCAGCATCTTGATATCTACCATAGCTCCTTAACCGTTCAGACGGGCCACAATGGCCTCCATCTGTGCCTGGGCGACGGCCAGCTTCTCGTTCATCTCAGTGGTGAACTTCTTCGGCAGATTCATGCCGTAAGTCACGGCGGAAATCTTCTCCACATCAGTCAGGGACTGCACATACGCTTTCAGAGCGTTGTGGTAGGTCGTCTGTGATGTGATGGTGGTTTGAGCCGTGATGTAGATTTGGGCGATTTCCTGGGCGGTGTAGATGCGGCACTTGCCGCCGTCAGCCTGATAGGGAAACTCGGTGCCGCCCAGCTCCACCACACGGAACAGGTTAGCAATGTTGCTCTGGTCTTCGATGCTCAGATTGAAGTGTTCGGTTTCCTCGCCCAGCGTGATGTCAAACCCGGCCACGATGACAGCATTACAGGTGGCGGAGATTTCAGCGATTTTTGCGCCACGGATGACCTCAGTGGCGTTGTCCTCTCCGATGATACCGACCACATCCTCCACGGTCACCCAGCCCTTGGCAACTGCGGCCAGGAGCTTGGCGGGGGTGAGCTCGCCGCTCTCATACAGATTCTTCAGTCTTTCTTTCATTTTTTTAGCCCTCCAATGCACTGATGAGCAGCCCATCAATAATGCGCTGTTGTTCGGCGACCAGCGCTCCACCGTCAAACTCGGAGACAACAACCGTGTCCGCACCTTCGATTTCCTCGTGACCGAGCAGGTTGTAGGCCACCCCGTTCAGAGCAACGCCAATGGCCTCATCCTCTGGTGCTGGGTGGAAATCACCGCTTGCACCAATGTTGATGTAGGTCACCTTGTCAACGGCACCCAGATTAGCACCGCTGTTGATATTGGTGATTCGATACATTACTTGACCTCCTTTGCGCCAACAAGTTCTGCGATGTGTTTCAGCACATCAATATCAGCATTAAAAAATGCTTGGTTCCAAAACCACCTGTCATCGTAGTCAGCACGCTTGTACGGCTGGCAGGCTGGGTCGTTCCACACCCTGTCCCAACGTTCCTGGTACTGCTCGTCATGGCGTTCAAGCGTTTTGGTGATGGCCTGTGTCAACTTGCCACGCTCCATACCATACCCATCGTCGTTCCGAGCAAAGAACTGGTTGGCTGTCTCACATTCCTCATAGCACACAATGCCGTTGTTGTAGATGATGATGCCGCCCTCGCACTCCACCTCGGTCATGGCCGGGATATTGACGGGGCCGCAGATGACGTTTTTCTTTAAGCGTCTATGCGCAATGTACTTCATTTTCTGTTCCTCTCATTCTAAAATTTTCAATCTTCTCAGGGGAAAACCCGAAGATTGCATAAAAAAGCCTGCGAAGACGCAGGACACGCTTGTGGTCGTTATAGCACCCGAAGTATGCGAGCATACCATTCACAGAAGTCCACAAATCTTCATATGACATTCCGCCTTCTGCAATCTTTTTGTGGAAGGCTTTTATTTTTCTCCGTGCCCGTTTCATTCCGTCACGGTTCCCGTTGACAACCACCTTTCCGGTTTCTGTCAGGGTATACTTAGCCTTACAGTAACGGAACGACTTGGTCAGCGGAACGATGCGGGATTTTGATTTACTGATAGTCAGCTTCAAACTCTCCGCCATTTCTACGATAAGGCGCATGACCTCTTTCGGGTCAACACCCGGCGGGACAATGATGTAGTAATCGTCCATGTAATGCCCGGCACACTTAATGCCAAGCTGACATTTGATAAAGTTGTCCAGAGCGGATGGAAATGCAATCATCTCTGCCTGGCTTGGTTCGACTCCAAGAGGTAGACCAACACCTCCTGGGACAGTGTTCACCACATCGTCCCCAACTTGGCGAATATCCCTGTTCAGAATAAGCGCTTGGTGGCGCTTAAAGATTTCTGCATGGGACACAGACGGAAAGAACTGCTTGAAGTCGATAAGAATGATGCTGCCTTCCCGTCCATAACGCCGGAAATGCCAGCGAAGGTCTTCTCTCAGCTCTCGCTTGGAAAACTCAAAGCCCTTTCCTGGCAAGCTGGCTCCGTTGTTGTAAATCATGCTTGGCAGATACAGCGGCAGTAAGACCTTTTGCGTATAGACCTTATGCACCTGTCTGTCCTGAATCCGTGGAGCATCGATTGGGCGTGTCTTGCCACGCTCAGAAATTGTGAAATGCACATATGTGGTCGGTTCCCACATCTTGTCCAGAAGAAGTTTTCGGCGGCGTGCCGTACCAGAGAACAGGTGCATCTCAAACCGTTGTGCGCTGTTCTTCCATCTGACGCCGTTGCAGCACTTCTTTCCGGCCTTATACAGGTCATGGTAGCCAAACACATCTTTCAGTCCACCGACTTCAATACATCGCTGTACCCTATTCGCTTCTCGTTTGGCTTTGCGTCGTTGATATCGTCCTTGTCTTCTACTCATAGGTTGTTATTCGCTCTTCGTACAGATGTCTTGTAGGGTGCCGTCTAATCTGCTTAGCTCTTACACATGAAACGGGGTAAGGCACGTCTCCCGCCATGCACGCTCGGTTACCCGGCGGCGTTCGTGCAAGAGCATCAAAGAGCAGTTTCGGATTTTCATCACGGGAAGTATTTCTCCTTTCGTAAAGGTCGTGTTTCACTCTTTTTTTGAGCTACTGTGGTTGACCCAAAACCATTTCTGGTTTACGAAATCCGGGGCGAGCCCATTGGAATTGTTGGCGTTGTTATTGTTCGCGTTGCCGTTGGTGTTGACATTGCAGAAATTGTTGTTGTTGTTGTAATTAGGAGAACGCTCCCACCAGTACGCAGTCGAACACACGGAGGAACAAAAACCCCCAACCGACAGGTTTTACAGAAATACACCCATAGAAATCAAAACTTACCTCCCTTTGTCACTTTTCAGAACGTTGGTGAGCAGACCATTCTCGGCATCGATAAGTTCGCCAAGTTCCTGCGCCATACGCTCCAGTTTTTTCTTTGCGTCAGATGACGAAACCGCACTCCCATTCCCGCTTGTAAAGCATCCTGACGGGTTTGTCATCATCAGCTCGTAACAATGGGCGAGGTGCACATCGAGCGCCATAAGGGCGGCTCTGGATTTAAGTAAGTATTGCTTGCGAAGTTCCTTTCTGGTTTCATCCGAGGGAAAAATACTGTTCGCTTTTTCAGCGTTGTCTAAGACCTCTGCGGCGAGCCCTGACACAGAATCTGCGACAAGCCTGGAATATCTGGATGAAAGCCGAGACAGGAAGTTGATGGTCTGAACATAAATCTTGTTTGCCGTGTTGATGAACTCGGCTTTGCTTTCAGACCGGTGGGCCTTCAAAACTGACATGAACTCTCCTTTCGTTCTGTTTTGGATATTTGCCATGGCAACCCTAATCACAAAGGGGGGTCATGAATATAGCCTCGTCTGCAAGAAAGCGCAGCGAGGCTGATAAGCACACATGGGGAGGGGGATGGGGCCCACTCCGAATCGCAAAGGGGGGTCACCCATCCCCGTTGTTGATTGAACTCGCCCACTGTCGTGGGCTTGATGACTCCGATGCAGGATTAGACCATGAAAGCCGGGGCGAGCCCATAGGAATTGTCGGCGTAGTAACCGTTCGCGTTGCCGTTGGTGCTGACATAGCAGAAAAAGTTGCCGTTGATGTAATTAGGAGAACGCTCCCACCAGTACGCAGTCGAACCCGTCGCACTGTGACGATACTTCACCTTGCTGTTGCTCGCCTTGTAGTAGTCGTACTGAACCTGGGAGTTCTGCTCATACTGGTTCGCATAGCTCCGACTTCCAAAAATCTCAAACTCGGCCAGAAGCGGGAGATAGTCAACCGAGGTCTTGACGTTCGCCGCCACATTGGAACTGTTACCAACCGCATCCGTGTACTTCGTGATGGGCTTCATCACCGCACGCAGGTCTGCGGGCAGAGCAGCCATCAGCGTATTCGCCACGGGACTGGTAGCCGTGTTGGTCGGCGCATCATATCCAGTGTCAGAGGTTGTCCTCGCCTTGCCGTAGTTGACAGGCGCCTTGTTCGTTGAACCAAGGATGTCGTATCGAGCATCGCAAGCCTTCCAACCGCCGTAGTTGTAGTTACCCCAGTGGTTCATGTTGAAGACCTTGCTGCCATCCGTCTTACCGCTATTGTAGCTGCCATCAATCAGGCATACATCAGTACCGCCAGTCAGAGCGGTCTTGAACGTGCCGAACTGGATGCCCTTGCCCTCCTTGGCACTGTTGTGGTCAAAACCAAGAATGTAGACGTACAGGGTAGTGTTCACAGAAAGTGTGCCGACTGTACCCTTCACAAGAACTGCCTTGCGGTCACCGACCTTCCAATACTGAGAACCCTGCCCAGCGTCGGAGACCTGTTTGATTTCATCCCAGGTCTGGTCGTTCAGCGCCTTCTTGTCAGGCATGAACTTTGCGGTTACAGCCACCGTCTTGCTCGCAGGAGCAGTGTGGTTAGTGCCAGCCGCCACATTGATGGTGATGGTGGCAGTACCCGTGGTCTGGTTGACATGGCTGATGGTCACAGTGGTGCCGGACACGCTGACTGTGGCGACCTTGGTGTCGCTTGAGCTGGCAGTGATAGTGCCATTGCCAGCACGGGTAACGGCTACAGTCGCTGTCAGGTTAGAAGCATCCAGCGTCACAGCGGTCTTGTTCAACGACAGACTGCCAGCAGCCTTGCCGATGCTCCATGCCACGGTCTTAGCCGCCGTAGAGCCGTCAGACCACATATAGTCGGCCTTCGGAGTAAAGGTGGCATTGTAGCTGGTGGCGTTCGTACCGGTAGTCGTGCCGCCCAGAGTGAGCTGTGAGCTATTGTAGTTGCTCCAAGTGGGAGACTGGGAGTTGCCGTTGTATGTAAGGCTCCCACTCTGGCTCGGAGTGTTTGAAATCGTAATTCTATTCGCAACGCCGCTCTTGCGGTTGGCGGTGTTGGTGTTTGCCTTACCGTCCGTAGACATGGGGAACAGGGAGACGTAATAGGTCGTGCCGTTGGTCAGCCCGGTTGCGATAAGTGCGTTGGTCGCATGACCATTGCGGGTAGTGCTGGTGTAGGTGAACGCGGCATCTGGGTCTGTTGGAGAGGTAGCGTAGCTGCCAGCCTTCACAACCACGATGGTGGATGCCCAGGTCGCCGTAGTGATACCGTCACTTACAACGGTTGCGGCAGGGTCAGTCCACTTGATAGACAGCTTACCGTTACCAGCCGCCGCCAGGGCAATACCAGAAACATTACCCATTGCCACAGCATTGGGAGTAGCGGAGAACCCGTCGTCCTCAACATCCGTGTAGGAATTGGCTGTGGTGTAGGGGAACAGTTTGTAGTAGTAAGTAACGCCGTCAGTCAGGCCGCTGTCGCAGAAATAGGTGTTTTTATAGGCATCACGGGTCTTGCTGTCAAGCACAATAACGCCGTCACGACGGCTGGTTGGCATAGAGCCAGCCTTACGCACCAGAAGGGTGCCGCCCCAGGATGCCAGGGTAGAACCGGCAACAACCAGGTCTTCCGGGTCAGTCCACTTGATATAGACCTTCTCGTGGGCCGTCAGAGTTTTGATGTCGGTCGCAGCGGCAAGGGCAAGGCCAGAACTACCACCTGCGCCGCCAGGAAAGTTAGAGATAATAGGCATAATGTGCCCTCCTTTTAACCTAATAGAATGATGTATACAGGAATGTCACGTTCAGGCAGTTCGCCGTCTGCCGCAATCAGCAGCTTACCCGCCTCCTGCCCGATAACGGACAGCATGGCCTCCCGTGCAATCTCTCTTTGTTCCGAAGTCGCATTGTGCGCAACGGAGATTGTGCCGTTCTGTGTGGCCGTCAGACCCTCCACAACGAGCGTTTGAGTGAAGGGTGGGTTAATACCCGCCCAGGCCGTAGAGAGCAGCACAGCGGCCACTGAGACGCTGCTGTTGGCCTTCTCGCCAAGCGCAGTATCAATCTTGACCATATTGGAATCGTCCGGCCCATTCATGGCATTGCGCCAATCTTGAAACCGTTCGCTGCTGTCATCTGTCAGATGGAGCTTGTAGTTCGTCGTTTCACTCATTTCATTCACCCCCGGTTAAGCCAGCAGAATAGTGACAACGGGGATATCGAATTGTGGAACATCGCCAAAGCAGGCTACGGTCAACGCACCGTCCACCTGATTGCAAACGTACAGCTCCGCCCCTTTTGCCGCCTCCATCTGGGAGTCGGTGACTTCTTGAGCGATGCCGATAACACCGTTCTGATTCTCTTGCAGGCCAGCCACAGGCAGGGTCTGCCGCCCGCTGACCCAGCCATTCTTTGTCAGCGTGCCAGTGACGGCTCTGCTCGCTCCGCCGCTGGTAGGATTGATACAGGTGCGCTTTTGCTTCCCACCATCCTCCGAATCGATATACAGCTTTCCATCATCGGTGGTGTAGTAGCACCAACCGTCATGGAACGGTGTGATGTCCAGAGAGATGCGGGAGCTATCGCCTTTCAACATTTTGAATAGCATTGGTTGTAACCCTCCTCATCTTGAGTCCGAGTACAAAAAGAGGGGTGAGCTAAATGCCCACCCGCTCTATTCGTTGTTTGGTTGTATCTGACTTAGAAAGTGCCCCAAGTCAGAGCGGTGTCGGTGTAGTCCTTAGCGTTCTTCTCGGCGGCATCCCACTTCGCCTTGTCGCCAGCCGCAATCTTGTCCAGCTCATCCTTGTTGGCGTGTTCGTGAGCCTTGGCCTCCACGTCGCCCATGCGGGTGTCCATGGCGGTATCCTTCTCATCGGTGTAAGCCTTGGCATCAGCCAGGGCCTTGGCGACAGAACCCTCTGTCTCAGCATCACCGGTCAAAGTATCCAGCTTACCCTCGGCAGCGGTCACACGAGCGGCCAGAGCGGTCAGGTCTGCGGCCTTGGCATAATCACCGATTTTCAGAGCGGCAATGGCATCGGTCACATAAGCGACCACGGTGGGCTGCTCGCCTTCGCCGCCGATACCAGCCAGGATTGCCTCGATAGCCTGGATAGCAGCCGCCATCTCACCGGCCTCAGAACCGTGAGTTGCGACCCAATCCACCAGCTCCTTGAAACTGTTGACGGTATCGTCATCACTCACCTTTGTGGCAAAATCGTTGACAGCTTTAGCAGCTTCATCGGTAGCAATAGCACGGACAGACTTGCCAGTGTCATCACCAACCAGAGTGGTTACCTTACCATCAACAGTATCCAGGTCAGCCTGTTCGGCCTTGTCGCCAACAGTGTCCCATGCAGCGACCTTCTCTGCGGTGATGCCGTCCAGGACATCCTTGTTGTCGTGGGAATGGTTACCCTCGGCAGCAGCATTCACCTTGGTCTTCAGTGCATCGTCCAGGTCAGTCTCGGTAACCTTATCCTTGCCACCCAGAGCGCCAATACTATCTGCCTCGGCGAAAGTCTTACCCATCGTCAGGGTCAGCTTGCGGGTAGCAGGGTCATAGTTGGCTGCGGTGACAGCGTTGCCATCACCCACAACCTCAACACTGGTAGCACCGGTGTCCAGATTGATTTGGATGTAGGCTTTCTTTGCGGCATCATACTTTGCAAGGCAGTTCACATCTGCCACATAGTACAGAGCAGTAGTGCTGGGGTTAGTGTTGGCCTGAAGTTCGGTCAACGTGGCAAACTCCTGGAAATCACCCAGGCGCACACGGGCACCGTCAATGTCCAGGTACATGGCCCGCTCGTCAGTGGTCACATACAGAGTGCCATCGGCAATAGCGGCAGGCAGGTTTGCCAGCAAGCCCCGCTTGAAAATAACTTGTGCCATACTGTTTTCCTCCTTAATTATTTGTGCCCGTAGCGGGAGTATCCGCTACGGGCTTTTTTTGTTTTACCTGAAATCAGGCAGTGGCCTCATCACCCAGGTTGCCCCAGACGATGCTCGCCATCACAGTGTCGAGCGCAGCCTTGTCCTCGGCGCTCATAGCACCGGCGGCCTCGGCAGTGGCCAGACCCAGAGCCAGGCCATCCTCACCAACAGTCAGACCGTTGGCATTAGTCTCGTCCAGCTTGACAGAGACGGTGTTATTCTCCACCTTAATACCGTTACCGGCCTTAACGGTGTCCACCAGACCCTTCAGCGGAATGTAGATGTGGCTCTCCTCGGCGTTCGCTACAACAAGGTCAACGTAGGGGTCGCCGACCTCGGCACCGGCATAGGGGGTGTCAGCGGTCTCAACAATCTCATAGGTGCCGCCGCTCAGAACGGCATCCTTGGGAATGTTGATGGCATCGCCCACATAGGTGACATTTTCGCCTTCGGTACGCTTCAGCTTATAGGTCTCGGCGAAACCATCCTCAGCAGTCTCCTGCTTCTCGATGGCGAACTCGACAGCGCCAGACACAGCGGCAGGGGAGACAAACAGGCCGTCCTCCTTGAGCTCCAGGGCGTTACCATTCTCCTTAGAGACCTGCACGCCAATGGTCGTGTTGCCATCCTCGCCAGCGCCAAGAATCACACTGGCATCAACCGCAGTCAGACCAATGGCACCGCCAGAAGTCAAAGCATCCAGCTTTGCCTTGTCAGCGGCAGACATCAGGCCAGATGCCAGAGCAGTGGCTTCGGCACCCTTGCCGTAAAGCACGTCGCCCTTGAACAGTTCCTGAGTGTCACTCAGCCAGTACAGAGTATTGCTGTCCTTGGTGGCAATAGCGTCATACTGGGCGCGAGTACCCTGCTTAAAAATCACATTTGCCATAACAATAACCTCCTCATTTTTTGATAGCTATATAGAAACGCTCTCTAAGCGTCTATACCATGGTCACATATCCTCCCACACATATGAGGTTTCACCGCCGGGCTCATCCATACCAGACCCGCCAATATCACTCCATTCATCATTGGGGTTCAGGTCAACAGGGTCGGGGACTTCTGCCGGTTCACTCTCAATAGTGAAGGTAAGAACCTTATGCTCATCAACGTGTGGCACATAGACAGAACCATCACGGCCAACAACTGTGCCAAGGTTCTGTGTGGTCTCATCGTCGAATGTAACAATGAGCTCACCCAACCCGTTGATTTCCATATTGATGATGCCACGGGCTGTATCGGCACGAACGAAAATCGGGTCGCCAAGAGGAATTTGCTCAGTTCCAGTTTCGTTACCCTCCTCATCTCTGAGGATGATAGTAGACACCAACTGGATAGTGCTGTTCTCCTCGTTGAACACGATGTTGTCAGCCTTGGCCGCAACGGCCTCATCGGTCTTGTCAATACGTTCGGTCAACGTCTGCTCCGCTTTCTCAACCTTATCCTCCATGTACCGCTGCATCTCATAAATCAGGCGCAGATTGCGGTCAGAGATGTACTCATCCATGTTCTTGGAGTCAATGACCTGGAGCATACACTCGCTACTCTTGGCGATAATGGGATGTCTGGGCGGGCCAGAGAAGATTTGCATGAAGGTGCAGATTTCACCAGCGTAACGAGACATATCACTGGTGATAGGAAGGTGGTACTGGTAGTACCGTTCGTTGTACTTCTCTTCCTCACGAACCAGTAAGGCAATATCTGCTGTGCCGTCCGCACGGATATAGCTCAAATACACGGTAGCTCGCAACATATCGATGTCGCCTACCATGAGCGGAATGAGGTAGGTGATTTTCTGGTTCAGATGGTCACCCCGATAGATTGGTTCATTCTTTGTGATGACAAGGTTCATGTCCTCATCAAGTTTGATGTAAATCACCTGTTTCACCTCCGTTTCTTATAAAATGACGTAGTCAACGTCTTTGAACGACATATCGTCATAGGTGGAAAGCGTGTCGGAATCCATTTCATACAGGAGCCTGTGACGCTTGATGATGGCATCGACCTCAGACGCAATCTCCAGAGCGTTGACCTCCGGGTTCATAAATTGAGTTAAGGACTCTGTAACAGACGACAGTATTTCAACAACGCTCTCCATTGCTGCATACTTTCTCATCTGCTCACCAAGCACTTGGCTGTCCAGCACAATCGGGAATTGGCACCGGCCAAGCGAGAAGTGTATCTCTGTCTCAACGGCTTGCGCTGCGATTTGGATTGCCATTGTTGTCGTATCGCACAGCCGATACAGAAGGTCAACCAACTCAGAGTTCATAACGATTGATGAACCCACCTTTTCGGATGCCTTCTTTTTCGTTTTGAGCTCGCTGGCCTCTACCACAAGCTGTGATGATACTTTCTCAAAACTCCGCTTGAATGTCGCCTCAACGTTGGACACGATTTCCATCCCGGACTGCCCACGGCCAAACGGCTTTTTGACATATGCACTGACTGGCGAAGATGCAAGTTGTAATGCGCTCTTCGCCGATGCGTAGACATTAGCCATCGTTTTCAGACGCTCCGCCGACAGCTCAATCGCATTGACCTCTGGGTAGGATGAATAGTGTACCTGGAACTCTGCACTTGAACCGAGAACAACACCATTGTTCAGCCGCTCCCTGCAAGTCTTAATCATCTTGTCGATGTGAGATACAAGCACGGAGCCGGACTGAACAGCGATGAACTTTTGCAAGAGATAGCTCTCAAGGCAGGTCTCCAGAATCAGGCGGTTCATAACGGTCATGCCGTCACGGTACGGAATGGAATAGACGATGATGTCGCATTGGTGAAGACGTTCGTTTAGGTAAATGTCAAACTCTTTTGCCATATGCGACCTCGCTCTCTACGTTACGCCGGGTTCTGCGCCAACAGTTTCAGATACCCTGCCTTAATGGTCATAATGGTTGCCGTCTCAACGCTTCTTGGCGTAGACAGTTCACCGAACATCAGCAGATTGCCGTCATCCGTGGTGGGGGAGTCATAAATCACATAGTGTGTGATGGTGCCCCAGTTGGCGGTTGACTCGTCAAAGTTGATATCCTGTTCGTTTGTAACCAGACCATCGGTAGGCTCACCCAGACTGGACAGGAGCAGCCGGTTATAACCAGCGTCAGAAGAAGGCTCCTTTACGCCAGAACCGTCAACGGCTGGAGTAGTAGAGCTCAGTCCAATGTAATACTGGGCAGGAATTGCGGGATTCTCCTTGGTATGGAACAGGTTACCCGCCACACAGTTCAGGAAATAGGTCGTATTCATACTGTTGCTTCCTCCTTAATCGAAAATGGGCAAAATAAAAGCCAGTTGCGGTGCAACTGGTCATTGGATAAAGCCCCTATTGATGTTGTTTGTGATATACAGGAGCCCCTGTTTAGGAATCTCAACATCTCCATCAATGTCTTGAATCTGAATTTGGTAGATGTATTTCCCACACAGCTCAACGGTCTCCTTTGGTTCCAACGTGACAATCAACACATTATTGATAGTACCATCATCGTTGAAAATAGCCTCCATCGGTTTTGTCAAAATAGGCTTGCCCATCTTATTTGTAAAGCTGACGATTGCGAAGTTCGCAGTACAGCCCGTCAAACTGAATGGGCGCCTATTCTTATAGAAGAAGGTGTTGAACATAAAGTCCTGTGTCTCACCGCCGACAAAGTCGATGGTAGGCAATGTATATGGACTAAGTGAGCATTGCATATACATCACCCGCCTTTCTCGGTTTACTTATCCTTCGGCGCCTCTGCGGTGACGACAATATCGGCGCCCTCCAGCATACCGGCAATCTCCTCGATGGCGGCAATGCTGCCGCCCAGATTGCCAAGGTTCTGCTTTCCGTTCACAGAGATGCTGTTCAATGCACCCAGGACAAGCGCAAGCCGCTGCATGATTTCATTCTTCATTGTGGTATCTCCTTTAACTCATAGAATTTATCTTTGATTCAAGTTCCTCTATCCTGCGATAGAGCTTTTGAATCATGTAGGTATTGAGCGAGACAAACTCGCCGTACCGAAGTTCGTAGAAACGCTCTGTCACTCCGTCTTTAACGAAGTCATCTGCCAACTCCTCAATCGTGAGCCCCGCAAAGTCTTGCGTGGTCAATCCAGTATCCAACAGGGCCCGTTCCACATCCTGTGCGATGAATCCAGTATGGTATCTGCCGGATGTACCGCTATTCATCTTGTACTGAGTGGGCTTGAGCGACATGAAAAAGTTTTCATACTTACCCATATCATACTCAATCGAATTTTTGATTCGTCTGTCAGAACCAGTAGAGATTTCTGTGCTTGCCACGATTGCGCCGCCAGACACATAGAGGTCAGCAGATGTGGAAGACATTCGACAGCCATAGTTGGTTACGATGAAATATGGTTCGTTACCAGCGCCAGCACTTCCGTACATCATAGCGCCGTATGTCAGGCGAGTACCAGTAGAACCGTACCCCTTACAAAACCCACCATAATAGCATCCAAGCGTAACGAAATCCGCATCGATGGTTCCTGTTTTGATGTAGTTCGCATTGATATAGAGCCGGTTGTACGTTGAGTCGCTGAAAATTCCAAACAGCGTGCCGTTGTTTGTCAGAATATTGAAGATATCCCTATCGCTAACGGACGTGTTAAGCGCCTCCTGCCACGCATCCCATGCAAGGTCATAGGCATCGTCAGCATGGTTATAGGCACTATTCGCATAACTCCACGCACTATTTGCCTGCTGATACGCCTGATTGCTGCCAACGTTGCTTTCGGACACATTCGCCCAGTTGATGGAAGAACCCCAGGCCATAGTGATACTTCCCTTAACAGACACATTTCCATTTCTGTCCACAACAAAATTTCCGTTGCCAACATTCAATCCGTTAAGGTTAAGGTAGTCAGCGGTAAACTCGTAGTTACCATTCATCATGGAGTTACCATACCTATCCAGGAAGGATGCTCCAGACACAGCGCCCTTGAACGTACCGTTCCTCGCAAACATATCACCGTTTTTCTTCACCCAGAACGGGGCGCTGCCTGGGTTCTGTGCCCCGGCCCAAAACGCATACAACGAGTTGGCATTCGTGCCGGAACCGTTCATAGCGACATAGTTGCTCCCACTCCCTGCATAGAGGTAGTCATCCGCAATCGTGAATCCGCCAATCTTGCCGGAGGTGGCCTTGACATTCCCACGGAAGTATGCGCTGCCATCACGGATGTCCAGATAGAAGTTTGCATTTGTCGGCATACCATCAGAATCGAGCGTTATGCCTCCACTGCTGTCGATAAAGGACGGAGTGACGGTTGTACCATTCGTTGTGAACAGATTGCCGTTGCCTGCAACAATGCCGTAATCAGGGTCGAGAATAATTTTGCCGCCGGGCGTAGCCGCACGGGTAGAGAATACAGATGCGTCTGCACTTTGCAGAATAAAGGTAGCGTTGTATAGCCAAGCGCCAGTTGCGTCTACCTTGAACTGCATAACTCCTTTGTCGTTGGTGTTCTCAATGATGAGATTGTTGCCGACAATCAGTTTGCCGCCGATGACTTCAGCATTGACACCAAAGTATTCTCCGACCTCTGGTGAAGCGAAGTGTCCGATTGCCAACTTGCTGCTTGCCCAGTTGTCATCCGACATAGCAATCATGCTATCCACGATTCGGATTTGATACTTGGAGTCGCCGCCCACATGGATGCCAGCACCATTGATAACAACGCTTTGGTTCGATGCGGCCAAGATTGCGTTTTTAGCGGCGTCCAGTGAGTTGTTCATAAACTCAGATACCATGGACGCCTGACCAACAGTTTGATTGTAGATATACTTGCTTGCATCGAAACTCCGGCTGGTAGAATAGCTTGTCTCAATCATGTCCTTCAGGGTGTTCACGTTGTCGTGACGCTTGAACCTGTTGGAGAACACGATGGAGAACTTGTCTCTATCCTCAAAGTCCAACTCAAACTCAATGATATATGGAGTGATGGGGCGTCTTCCGCCTACGTTCAGATATACACCCTTACCCAATTCCAGTTGATTGCGGAATGGGGCGAACTCCTGTGCGAACAGGAAGTTTGCGGAGTCCACAGAAAATTCATAGGTTGGGGTCGCCACATCATCAAGTACGCCGACGGCATACTCATACAATTCCATCTCCACAGAATATCGCTGATACTCGCTGACACTTGCTGTTAGATACATAGAACCGGACGCATTGAAGTTGAGCTCAGTACCTTCATCAGTGGTAATGTAGATATCCTCGCCAAGGTCGGTTGGATACCTGGTTGTCGTTGGCCGCACATTATTTGAGAAGCCTGACATAGTGCCGGACATGGTGACCATACCGCTGGATGCGGTCTTATCTCCAACTTTAAGCGTGCCCGCATAGAGGCTCAGGACATAACTGTTGTTTGAGGCCACATCAAGAGTGCCTCGAATAATGTCGCCAGAAATGTTACGGTTGCCAGACAGTGAAAATGCGCCGCCTGATATGGTAAACATCCGTTTGTTGAACTTGGATGTCAGGTCAATCCCGGAAATTGCAGAACCTGAGATATACAACTGTTCGCCAGACAGAGAGTATGAATTACCAGACACAGTTGTATCAACATCTGTTGCAACAAAAGTATCCTCAGTAATATCCTGTTCGATGAAGAAGTTGGACAGCTCACGGTATTCATCCTCCGTAAAGTAGTTTGAAATAGATAACTCCTTTACGATAGCTTGAATTTGTGCCGCATAAGAAGACGGATTATCAGGGTCAAGTTCACTGTTGATGGTTGCAACCGCACTTTCTTGTGCTGCAATCTCAGCTTTCTTTGCGGCTATCTTCCGATTGATATCATCAAGGAGGGATTGCTGATAAGCCTTGCCCTCATTTGTGATTTCCATAGCGGACGCCTGGATAGTGACACTTTGCTGAGCGGTAAGCGTATCCAGTTCACCCTTCAAGTCGGTGAGGGCGGCCTGTGCTGCCGTAAGACGAGCTGTGGCGGACGCTCGCATAGCCGTAAGGCCACGGTAGTATTGCTGCCTGTTAAGAATACTCGTCTGCCACGACACCCACTTTGATGCGAGAGGTTCTCTAATGTCACCGTTTGCGATAAAATACGACAGGTCATAAATCCAGTTGGTGCCAATGGGGTTTACATCTCGAATCCCAAGCTCATCCGCACCATACGGGCGGATTGCAGTAACCAGCTCGTCACTCTTTTCCTCAACACCAAGGGATTCAATCAAATTGTCGAAGTCCAGATAGATGGGCAACGTTGGCCGTTCCTCGTCTGCATCGTACACGTTGATTGTCTTTTTGTATGTATCGAACACAAACACGCATCGATACTTCTCCGGGGCGTGACTATACATGAAAGACAACAGATAGTCGTCGTATTGGTCAAATGTGCGATATCTGCCAATCAAAGTTGGAGAAACGTAGCCCACGCTCCAACCAATGGCTACCTCAAGAACTCTGCCAAGAACAGTATCTGTCGGAGATGCCGGGTTCCAGAAGTTGAACGTCCCTTCCTCAATGAAAAACTTTTTTGTTTCAAGCGTCTTCTCATAGGAGTAGCCTTGGACGTGCTTAACCTCCATAATGCCATCGGCCTCAGTTGATGGATTCATCGTCTCATAGATGCCATAACACTTAGTGAAGATTTGCTTAAACCCAGTTACATCATCGTAGAGCGGATTGGGTTCACCATCAATCACAGATGGGATATCAAATGAAATTTCACTTGGCTCTGAGAACTTAATGTTGAGCTTGAGGTTGTAAACGCCGGGGATGATGCCAACCATCTTATCTCCAAGCGTTTTCAGAACAAGCTGTGGTGTTTCTGGTAGTCCATTCCTGTCGAACTCCAGCTTGGAGTAATCAAGATACATTTTGCACCCCCTTATCCTGCGACGTTGTAAAGCAACCGACCGGTGATAGTCAGTTTGCCATTCCCGGTAATGGTCAGGTTGTTATCGCCGTGAACAAACCGGAAGAAGTTGAGATTGAAACCGTCATACAGATTTGTGTTATCTACGGCCTCTTGAATAATACAGTTATCGTTGTCAATGGTAACTGTGGTGGACGATGGGATTCCAGTCAACTTGAACTCACGGTCATCGTCGTCATGATTCACAATGCTTAGTGTGCCGCCAGAATCGGGCACATAGATAAGCGTTGGTTTGATGTACTCATGGACAGAACTGTCATTTCTAAACAGAATGTCCGTTGCTCCGTTGATATTGTATTGATACTCAAACGGGAATCCGTAAGCATACGGGCAATCACACACAACGTTTGCCTCAAAAGCATAAGGTAACCACCCATCGGTTAGCGGAGTCAACTGTGTAACCAAGCACCTGAACTGCACCCGCTCCAAATCAGGCTGGTCGATAGAAAGCCACTGATAATCCTGATGCCCGGTCAACCAGAAAGCGATGTTCTCCATCTCATATCTGTCCAGTGGTTCCATTGACCCGAACACCAGCTTAAATTGCAGCGGGGAGCTGTGATAGTTGACCCCAAAGTGAATAGGGCGAATACGGTTGTTAGTCCGTGTTTCAACAATAGACGCCTTGTTACCAAATGCAACATTGTTCTGCCCATTACCACCAAAGTCGTACAGCATAACACCGTACATCAAAGAAGATTCTCCGGCAAAAGAGAACTCGTAACTATTGAACAGCTTCCTCACTTCCTTTCGTCTTTATATGGCGAAGGAGGGAGACCATCACAATCTCCCTCCATACGCCTATCGCTTGATGTTGAGTTTTGCAAACAGTTCATTTGCCTGCTGGCGAGTGACCGCCTGATGCTTTGCAACTGTTTCATCGTTCGCACCATAAATGTAGGTCGGGCCAATCTCAATTTTCAGTGCATTGCTGTTTAGAACGTTGGACGGAATATCTGCTTTTGCATCAGACAAGCCGTTGCCAGCGCCAGCAAAGATGTGAGATAGGTCAGAAGACTTCATCATGTTGCTAAACTTATCCGCCATTGTGGTCGCAAACTCGACCAGACGGTACAGCCCCTGCTCACGCCTCTTGTCAAGCACAGCTTCACCTTTTTCAAGGATTGCCATAACCTCATTCTGCTTGAGTGTTGGGTTATCTCCGGCAATACCGCCCTTGTGATAGATGTACTGCTTATACTTGTCAAACAGAAGTTGCTTTGAGCCATTCATGTACCATGCGCCATCACCCTCACGGTGGGCGTTGACACCGTACTGTGCCAGCATTGAGCCAAGCTGCAAATTGCGTTTGTCCAGGTCTTTTCGACGGCCTTCGTTTGCCGTATGCCACTCTTGGCTGTTGCGATACATCTCCTTGATAATAGAGTGGATGCTTTCCTCTTTTGAACTCTGCGTGCGGTCACCGGTATTGCCAACAATGGTGTTGTTGGATGTACCGTTTGTGCTCGCCGCAATATCATTATCGATACTGTTTAGAGCGGCAACATAACTGCCGTATCGCTGTGCAGCGGCCAAACAGTTATTCCACGCCTCTGTGATTTCAGAGTTCAGCACACTGCCATATTCAGTGTTCCACGCAATCAGTTCGCTGTAGAGCGTGTCCCAATGGCTCTGAATATAGGCGATTGCCATATCATACAGCTTCTGGTAGCTGCTGATAGTCTCCTCAAGGGCGGCAATCTCAGCGTCCTTCTCCTCCTCGTAAGCATCCTTCATCTCATCAAGGGCGTCCTTCTGCGCATCAACTGCGTAATCAGACTGGTCATCGGCCAGCTCCTTCTGGAGCTCGGCCATCTCTTCCTCCAGCTTGATTTTCTGTGCCTGCGCATCACGACTGTCATCCAGGGAAAGCGCATTGATACGCTCCTGGAGCTTTGCGATTTGCTTCACCTTCTCGGCGACCTTGTCCTCGTACTCAGCCTCCTCCTTTGCGGCCTCAAGTGCCTCTTTGCGAAGGTCGATGATGTCGCCGTAGGCATCTTTCAGTTCTTCGAGTGCGTCAATTTGCTGCTGAATACGATGTTTCAGCATATCCATGACATACTTGAGGATATCGTCAACACCTGACTTCATCTTCTCAAGTTCTTCCTTGGAAGAACCGGCCACTTTGCCGATACCGGCAATAGCCGTGTTTGCCAAGTCCTCGATTGACTGAATATTATGGAGCGCCGCCGCATACTGCTCGTCATCCAGGTCACCGAGCGAGTGCATCAGGGCAAGCTCGGCGTATGCAAGCCCAAACGTTGCATCGGTTGCCTCTGTTGTGGCGTACAGCAGAGTATTCAGATTTTCAATGGAGTCCTCTTGCAGCGCAAGACGCAGACGCTCCACATAGGTCACAGCCTGTTCAGCAGCAAGCTGCCGTGTCCGTGCGGCAATGACCTTATTGATGTTTTCCTCGTTGATAACCAGCAGACCGTTCTCGTCCCGAAGGTACTGCATATACTGCGGGCCGAGCTCAATAATCTTTTGGAAAGCGTCAACAGAGATAAAACCACCATTTTCTGCATACTCATCGGCGGCATCTTTTAGTGTGTCGTAGACATTCTGGATTTCGTCAACGGCATCAGAAGCATCCGAAACAATCTGTTTCAGGGCATCGATGATGGCGATTTTCGCTTCACGAATAGAGTTTCTCAACTCCCACCATGTCTCGGAGTTCTCTTGGTTCTCCTCATTCAGCGATTCCAGTGTCTTAATGAACTCCTCCGTATCTTCACGGAGCGCATTGGTGGCCTCCTGCAAGCTGTCATACTCACCCTTGCTGTCTGCAACAAGCTCATTCAGGTGCTCCAGGTTCTGGATAAAGAACTTGTTTGAGTCAGGGTTGTACTCAACATTGAAGCCAAGCTGGCGAAGTGTTTCTGCCCCGTCAGAGATGGTCTTGTCTCGGAGGTCATTCAGGTTGTGCATCGCATCCTGCTCATCGCGGTAAATATTCACCAGCGACTCTTGCAGCCGAATTTGCTCTCGCAGGTCGTCAGTATTTGACAAATCAAGTTCGAGCTCGGCCTTCTTAATCCGAATCCGGTTCAGCCGCTCGATTGCCTCACGGTAATCGTCAATAGCGGCGATGTACTCCTCAACCTCTTTCGTGGCATCCTTACTGGAACCACTGCCAGTATTACTTCTGAACTTTTTAAGAGGAGTATTTTTGAGTGCCTGCAAAACTGCAATCTGACCGTCGATTTGGGCAATCGCATCTTTGTAAGATGAAATATCCAGCTCAACTTGTGAAATAAAATCATCAAGAGATGCGCCCTTGAAGCTAAAATCAAAGTCGAACCCGTTGAACTCACCACTGGTGACATTGGTGTCGATTCCTTTGCGGTTTCTACCGCCACCAGAGCCCTTCATCTTTGTGTCTGCGCCAAGAATTGCACCAGTGCCGATTCCCTTGATGGCCTTTGCCGCTTCATGTGCTTGCTTTGTAACAGAGTTTATATCTGTCTTTGCACGCTCCATATTTTCATAAATGCCCATTGCGGCATTGTAGGCGGCATTATTGAAGTTACCATCAACATCAACACAAACTTCTTTTGCAACACGGTCAAACTCTTCTGCATTAAGAGACATTGCAGCCGCTGCCAGCTTGAAGGCTTCTGCTTCATCAATACCGTTGTCAATGAGCGCCTTGACCATCTCGTTTGACGCCCTGATACGATACTCAGCGACTTCCTTAGAAACCTGCCCTTCACCTTCGCCGACATTCTTAGCAAGGTCGAGCTGCGCCTGGGCAGTCTCCATTTTCGCTTGCAAAACAGCCTTGTCAGCTTCCAGCTTCGCTATCTCAGAATCGATTTGGGCATCCAATTCAGCCTTCTTGCCTTGCAGGAAGGTATTGACAACGCCCTCATTCAACACGATTTGGCCGTTTGCAGATACCTGAGCATTATTGAGAATCTCCGGGTAGACGGCGGCGAACTCCAGTGCCTTATCAAGAGACATGGTGAACCCATTTGCTACTTGTGCTTGTAGGTCTGCCAGCGTCTGGAACGAATTAGATATGCCATCTACAGTAGTGGAGATATTAGAGAAATTTGCAAGGGCGGCGCTGTATGAGTCCAGGTCACCAGTGATGCTCCCGTACAGGCTGCTATACAGAGCCAGCTTAGCCTGGTTCTCCTCAATGGCCCTTGTGTTCTCTTCGAGCTCACTCGTCGCCATTTCAATCCAGGTATCTTCAAGGAACCCACCGACCGCATCTCTTGCTTTCTCCCACCAAGCAGCATTATCCCTTGTAACGGTTTCTTGATTCTCGATAGTGCTGATTTGTTCACGGAGAACCGCATTTTTCTCTTCCAGAGCAGCAATCTCGCTCTGAATACTTGCTATGTCGTCCTTCATCTTGGCATTGGCATTTTCTTTCCACGCTTCAGTATTCAGCTTGATAATGCCATTTTCCTCATAGAGGTAGTCAAGATAGTTCTCTTCCGCTGCCGCAAGTTCGGCAATGGTATCAGGTGAAAGCCCCTCGCCACTGGCAACCTCCTCTTGGGCCGTCTTGAGCAGGTCATATGCTTTCTTTAGCTCGGTGACCTCTTCTGCGAGGTCACCAACAGCGGTAGCCGCTTCAGTTCCAGATACAGCTCCAGTAACAGCCCCCCAGTTGTCGATGATATTATCAACAACGTCATCAAAATCATTACCAGCAATGCCCATAGCATTAAACCCAGCAACAAAATTGTCTGCGAAGGTCGCGGCATCTTCATCAGACATGGAACTAAGCAGGTCATCGAACGCACTCTCCACACGTTCTGAGAACTCATCAAACGTGATTTCCCCATTTCTGAGCTCATCCTGCCAATTTGTGATATTAGCAAATGCCTCTCTCACATCTGCGCCGGAATTGTAGAGTGGATTGATGATGTAGTCCGTAATGTAGTTCTCAATACTCTCGGCTGTCGTAAGACCAAGTTCTGAAAAATCGAGACCGCTAACCATCGTTCTTGCAATGGTCTGCATTTGCTCGTTCATGTCGTTATAGATAAAGTCAGTCTGCAACCATGCGTTGACCGCAGGATTGATGGTATTCCACTTTGCCTGAACCTTATCTCCAACATTATCCAGTTCTCGCTCAATACCAGCCAGAACGTTCTCGAACTCATCACTATTTAGGACGGCCCACCAGTCGATGAGGCCCGTATCTGCGTTGGTGAATTTGTCGAGCATCCTCTGCCAAGAATCCGTGTTGTTGAAAGCATCAAATGCCTCCTGCATATAGGAGACATAGGATACGCTCATAGAGTCCAGGGCAGAATTAAAGTAGGTCTCCCACTCCTCGCCATAGGCATCTTTGTAGTTTCCGATTACTTCATCGGAGAACATCTCGGAGTATGCGTCATAGGCTTGTTGATAATAATCAAGCCTATTTTGGAGTGCTTTCTTCTCCTTGTTGTATACCTTTTCCTGTTCTTTGACATTATCAACAAGGTCAGGAAGGGTATCGGCAAGCTCCTGCGCAGCCAAAAGTCTTTGTGCCTCCAGAAGCCCATACAGGGAGTCTGTAAGTGTATCTGCACCATAAGACAACGCAAGCATATAGTTGCCATTCTCGTCCATGCCAAGGTTCAGCTCTGGGAACATTTCGGCAACACGGTTATTCAATTCGAGGAACTCTGCATACTCCTCGTCCGTCAGGCTCACATTGTCGCCAAACTTGTTGACACCTTTTGCGAGCTCGGCAAAACGAGGAATAACTTCATCCGCTGATGTTTTCAGTGACTTGAACTCACTGCTGACATTTCTGATGGTGGAATAGAGCTCGTCATACTCCTCATTCAGTTCTGCCAGCTTTTCTTCATTACTCTTGAAGGCACCAGACAAAGCGGTGACCGCTGTAATTAGTGCAGAAACGCCAAGAGCAATCCACCCCCACACAGGGATAGAAGCCATCAGTGCCTTAAAACTTGCACCAAGTGTATGGTTCGCAACTGTCAGGGTTCCTTCTGCGGTAACAAGCCCGAGAGTTGCCAGAATCTGCTCGCTCTCTGCCGCTGTCAAGGAACCGCTTGCAACGGCGGCTTGAATCTTAGTTGCCAACTCAGCCTTTTCCGCAATCGTAAGGTTAGCTACCGATACAGCGAGCGCATCAGTCGCACCTTTCTCAGCAACCAACCTTGCAACAATCGTGTTGATTGCAGAGGCCGTCTCAGCCGAAGCAACCGCACCGTGCATAGCGGTCATACCAGCCCTGAGCGCCTTGATGGTCACAACAACAGATGCAACCATTGGGAGCAAGAGATGCAGCTTTTCAAGCGCATTGAGTGCGCTAATGATATTCGTACCCAAATCAACAAAGAACTTAATCAGCCCAGAGTTGAGCAGGTTATTGCTGAACTCCTGGAAGGTTGCGTTTAACACTCCAATCCTACCATTGATGGAATCCATATAGATGGTGTTCGCCTCAGTGGCCGTGCCAGCAGATGCCATGGCGTCCGCATATGCTCCAGTAGCATCGCCCCAGTTGCCAAGAATAGAGGAAATGACCTGGAGCTGCCGTGTGCCACCAAGGATTTCAGAAATACGGGCCTGCTGTGTATCAGACAGGTCATCCCACACCTTTGAAATACCCTCAAAGATATCATAGATGTCCTTATATGTGTCTGTTGACCCATCCACCATAATATCAAAGCCAGTCAGCGCTTTGATTTCCTCAGCATACTTTGAGAAACCTTGCGCAAGGTCGCTTGTATCCTCACCGAGCGCTTCAAGGTCTGCCGTAGCGCCACGAATACGAGCGGAAATTGTTTTCAGCGCCGTGCCCACTGTGGATGCGTTCTGCACAGAGGCATTAGCGGCAGCGATAAGACCGGCTGACTTTTCAAAGCTGGTGTTTGCAGCATTAAGAGCGGCGCCAGACTTCTCATAAGCCTCAATCATTTCGCCTGCGGAAACAGCGTACTTCTGACCTACTTCAACCAGTACATCCGCAACGTGTTCCGCCTCGGAAACATCCATATTAAAGCCCTTGATGATTGAGGTGAGACCCGTGGTAGCCTCATCTGTACCTACAGCGGCCACATTTGCCAGCACATTTGCGAACTCAGCAAGCTGAGAGGCATCACCCAGGTTGTACCCCAGTCGGCTGAACGTCTCAATAGAGCCAAGAACATTGGTAATACTTTGTCCAAGTTCTTTCGCCAACTGCGTAGACTTGACCAGAAACGTTTCCATTTCTGCATCGGTGGCACCAGTTACGATTCTAAGCTGTGTAAGCGAGGTATCAATATCCCTGGTGTTTGCAACCATCTTGCGTATAGTCTGAATGACAGTCATAATGACCCTGGTAACGCTGAGCCATGCGCCAAACTTTTTAGCAAGACCACCCATACGCTCGCCAAATGTTCTTGTATTCTCGCCAGCCAGCTTGATAGCGTTAGAAGAAGATGCAAACGTTCCGCCAAGCTCCGCAAGATGCTGCTTAAACGTGGTAACATCAATCTCACCGCTTCTGAGTTGCTCAAGATAGACTTGCAAAGAACGAATAGACGCCTGAATGTCGTTGTACTCTGAACTCGTCTTCCCTGTCTTTGCGGCAGTCCAGTCCCGTTCAGCCTTTTGCATCTGGGTCAACAGAGACAAACCTTGCTTACGGGCTGCATTCAAGTCCTTCTGTTCCGCAGCGGCATCCTTGTTTGCCTTTGCACCACTTTCGGACGCACTGGCAGCAGCCTGTTCCGCCGCAGCCTGTTCGGTTGCCGCACTAACACCAGCCGCAGCGGCAGCAGATGCAGCAGCCTGTTCTTGTCGAAGCATCTCTATATTGTTAGCGATTGCCGCACCCTCTGCTTCAATTTCAGCACGATAGCCACTTGATGCAGCGGTTTTGGTGGCACGAATCTGTTCGATTTTAACGGCCCATTGCTCATAGTTTGCAATGAGAGCAGCCACCTGTGCCTTCTCTTCCTCAGTTGTTGCACTATTGCTCAGTGTGGTAAGCGCACGCTGAACAGAAACCTTTTGTCTGTTAAGCGCCTCCATCTGAACCTTAAACTCGGCAGTCTTCTTTGCGGCATCAGCAGCGGCATCACCAGCCTGCTTCATCTTGGATTTTATTTCACCAATACCCTCAGCAGTTAGCGTGATAGTTGTACCCTTATCCAGATGAAGCGTATTGACGACGGCATTCAACTGGTTTCTAAAATCAGTGATGGCGCCCGAGCCAAGCGTGAGCTTGGAAACCTGCACCGAAAACTTTCCGCTTGAGCTAACAGTATTCAGCTTCGACTGTAGCTGGCTACTCCAAGACTTTTGACCACCAGCATCTGTATCCAAAGCGACCTTGACCTTCAACGGATTCTTATTCAAGGCCGTCATGATTTGGGTCAGTTGCGACTGAATCAGACTGCCGCTTTCACCGCCCAATGAACCCTCGCCGAGTACGCCAAACAGCAAGGAGATATCTGCGTTCGCCATCGTTTTCTCACCGTCCTTTACGAAGAAAAGGCTTGGCACGAAGCCAAGCCTTAATCAGTTATTATTGATAAACATCCCCTGCGGTTGCGGTCACATGGTATTCAGCGCCATAGTTGCCGTTAAAGTCGTCTACCGCCTGCTGGATGAAGTGCAGCCCCTCTCGGTCTTTCTGACTGCGAACCCATGCGTAGTTGGCCTTTATATCAGAACCACTCCTAAAAAGTGTGCTGGCCGTTGCTTGATGTCCATCCCACCAACCATACACATAGTCACTTGCATGATATCCGTTATTGAATAAGGCTACGATATTGTCGATACCCTCACCTGTATATCCATTTATGCCATCATCAAGCGATTCTCTGCGAAGGTTATCCTCGAAGTACACATACATAAGTGTGCTTCCATCTGGCATCTTGATTGGCTTTGAGCATTCTAAGCTATTGAAGTGTTGCATAATAGACTGTGGCAAGTCACAAGCTCGCGCTGTTTCTTGTAAAACCTGAATCAGTTTAGCGCCAGCCTCCAACATATCAGTCTCAGTCATCACTTTGCCGCCTCCAGCAGTTTTTCCTTTTCCGTCTGCCGCATATTTATCAATGCACTCCTTCATGCGGAGCTTGCCGCTGACAGAGCGGCTATATGCTCCAACCTTTGACATGATGGAGCTCATGTTGATAGCAGGCATTACTCTGCGACCCCAGTGTTAGAGGCGTTCTTTTGCTTCATGTACGCCTCAACAATTCTTTCCTCGGTCAGCGTACTGTTGCCAATCGCACCGACCAAGCGTGTCACATCCTCTTGCGTGACACCGCCAAACACATCTGCCGTCTGCTTTTGCATCTCCTCAAAGGAAGAAACGAGGTCATTCAGTCGGTTCTGGATAGCGACCGTATTTGTTTCGCACATATAGGAGAGCTTGCGATTGATGGAAGTGACCATCTCCTGCACCTGCTGCATATTGATGTGTTGACACACAAAGTCCACAAGGTCGGAACAATAGAGAATCGCATATCTGTGTTCCAGCTTGTCCGGCAGAGATACGTTGGTGTATCTGCTGATGATGTTACTCTTGATTGCAAAATCCAGAACCTCTGGTGTATAGACACCATCCCGCTGGAAACAACTCTGTACCACATCGTTCACAAAGGTCAGCATATCAGTGAACGGGAGACTGCGGCGCATCTTCACCTCAACGTCATACCACTGCTCTGATACGACATTCAAAAAGCGCTCGCCAATGATGCTGTCAACGGCGCTGATAGATACTTTCTTTTCACCCTTCGCCATGAGTAGTGTCCTCCTTTTTGTTCTTACTGCGCTTTTCTTCCTTGCGCATCGCTTTTACAGTTTCATAGTCCAGCCAGCCGCCGAACTTCTTCACATATGTAATCCACTGGTAATTCACATCCGGGTACTTAAACCAAAACATCTTCCGTTTTAGTTTTGCCACGCTGTCTGGCATACCTTTTGTGTCGATTACCTCAATGTGGCCATCTGCGTACTCGATATAGAAGTCAGCGACGTATGTGATTGGCAAAACCTTCTTGCCATCCCGTGTAAACCCCGATTGCAGCTCAAATTTTTTCTGTAACTCATATCGTGTTACTTCGCCGCTTTCCACTTTGGGACAGAGCACATCACGGTAATACCGCATCTCAAGCTGACTGTCGAACACAATTCCATTGTGTGTCCGCTTATCCCTGTCTTTATCCACATTAAATTTTGACCGTTCCATAATCATCTCCTAAAAGAGAGAAGGAGGGCAGAATATTCTGCCCTCCTATGTTCATTCGACACCCACAGGCGCATCGACAGTTTCGGTGACATCCTTCTCGGCTATTGCCATGAAAGGTACTTCGTTCACCTCGACCGGAATGGCCTTCGGCTCGACTCTCTTGTGTTTGTTCCGCTTGGTAACCACAGTGGGTTTCCGTGACTCAACGATGCGCTGGAGGTAGGTAGCCCCACACTCAGGGGAACAGGCTACCTCCTGCCAGTGAAATACGTTTGGGTTGCGGTTCGCAGTGCGGCATGGCTCATACTCCTTACCACACACGCGGCAGGTCTTCTTCTCAGAAGCCATATCAGTCACCTGCTTTCTTAGGGCGTTTCCTCTTCGGTGGTCTCATCGACCACGTCCTCAGCGTTCGCACCGAACACGGTGTAGGTGAAGAGCTGACCGCTCTGGTTGTGATAGCCGCAGCCAGCGCCAGCCAGTGACTCAGCCTCGAAAGCGTGGACGGTCTGGTTATCGCCCATCTCGATAGAGAACTCGCCGTTGAAGTCGGCCTTGGGAATGTAGAACTGGATGCGGTAGATGTTGGCGCACTTGTCCTCGGCCAGAGCGTTGATATACAGGGCGCACTTGCCGGAGTAGGTGTCGCTCATGTTGTTCAGGACACTCGCCTGAATCTGACGCTTGTAGTACACGACCACCTCAGTGCCATCGGCGATATCGCCAGCATTGAAGGTGAGGGTCTTGGTCGCGGGGTCATAAGTGAACGTGTCGCTACCAGCGGCGGCGTCCTGCGTCAGGGTCTTACCCAGAGTGCCATCGGTGTTCTTGATATAGACAGCCTCAACCTCGTTGCCGGTAGTGCCAACGGCCTTATAGGTCGTAACTGCCTTGTCCTCGGCCACGATGAGATAGTCATTCCACATGACCTCAGTGACCTTGTTCTCGAACTTGCTGCCAGTCTGAAGCTCCAGCAGGCCGCCAGACACGATGCCGTTGTTGCCACTGATGGTGACAGCCTTGTTCCGCTTCAGAGAAGACAGCTTGCGCCCCTGCTTACCAGTGATGTCGGTCTTTTCCTGGCTCTGAGCGATGGTAGCATTTTGCAGCTCGTCCAGGGTGAACAGATAGGCACCGGTCACGATGTCGAACGCATCAATCGTCTCCAGGCTGGTGACAGTGATATCACTAACGTTCATAGTTGTTCCTCCTCCTATTTGTGAGTTAGCCAATTCAAATCGTCTTGGCTTAGGTCTTTTGCACTGACTGTGCCAGAATAGATGCCGTGCATCCTATTGTCATAGTCAATTTTCTTGATTATCTGGTGCACACTTTCATTGAACTGGTAGATAGAGAGTTCTCGTGTCCCCTCAAACCCATAGTGGAATTGCTCGGTGTTTACAAGCGCAACAACCAACTCCTCCAACTGGGAGTTTGTTGTTCTGTTCTTGTTACGCCGCATTTTTGTGCGTGCCCGTTCAATCAAGTAGTCTTTGGTTTCGCCATTTATTGGCTTGCGGTTATCCCGTTTAAGGTGGTGTATTTTGCGCAAAGTTGCTGCAATTTGTCCCTGTATGGCCCGGTCAATCATTGCCCCGGTGTCCTTGTCACGAAGAACAAGCATATTATTCTGTGGGTTGATAACAGACTTGAACGCTTTCAAATCAAGGTCGCCGAAAATTAGAGAAGTATCCCGCTCCTTCAACGCACTAAACATTAGAATGAATAGCTCATACTCGTTTATTTTTGTGAAGTCAATTCCGATGTCATCAAGCTGCACCATCATATCGATTGGCATAGCAGTCAGCATGGAAACCATACTGTAATAGTCATCTTCGTGGTCTATCACTTCACCAACAGTCGGAATGCGCACCTTGATGAACTCGTTGACTTTGTATTCCTTTTTGTATAGCAGATTCAGTGTCGCCATTATCCGGTCTTCCTATTGGACGGAATTGGCTTACCAGTCGGAGAGAACCGATTAAAATCCTTTGCCTGGAACATCATCACCTTGCCCTGATAATCTGCGATTGGGGCAAAGCGCTTTACAGAATACAAATCGAGTTCACCGAGACCATAGAATCTGCTTCCGTTGATTGTCTTTGCAATCTCAGAGCAGAGTTTGTCTGTTCGGACACCACCTTCCGGCAGACGCAGCTTGCTCTTGTGCGTGAACACCCAGACATAAAGTGCCGGGGTCAAAAATGTCTTGCTTGAAGTCCGTTGAATCTCGACCTCGCAACAGATAAATGTTTGCCCTCGGGTCACCGTTTCTGGGACATATTCGTATGGGAAAACCTGAGAATACATCAAGCTGTCCGGTTTATGAATGGTCTTGCAGTCATCGCTCAGCAATCTGACGATTTGCTTTGACGTAAGCAAATCGTCCATGAGTTGATTTTTGTAACCAAAAAACTCATCAAGCTGCATTACAGCCACACCTTCTTTCCTGGGTCATCTTCTCTCGGATATGAAACCTGCTCGTCATCCGAGAGATGCGGCCCACCGTGTTCACGAGGAAAATGGTCGTAATAATTCGCAATATGAAGTTCAAGGTTATCGCTGTCCTCTGTATTGCACTCTTGCAACACAAAATACAAAACGCCATTCTCGCCGAAGCTACCGCCCAGCTTGAATGGCTTTGTCAACCTATATGCGAGCACGTTAGGAGACCCATAATCATCGATTAGGAACCTGTCATCACGGTTGAGGCGAAGTGTGTATCCGTCTTTTGGCAGCGTCAAAGAAATTCTTGAATCGCCCCTGGTAATAATGAAGTCGTTATCTCCATACTCGCCAGTCAGGTACTTCGTTCCGTCCTCAACGATACACCATCGCTCAACAATATTGCCATCATCAGCAATCCATCTGAGCAAGTAGTTACACTGCCGCATAATGCCTTTGGTATACAATTCATTGTTCGCATCAACCTCTGTAATGAGCCAATGGTTCTTCATCCACTCAACCGCTCCGCCGGGCGGGAGGTCTTCACCGGGGAGCGTACATAACGTCTTTTGATTCAAGTTATCTGAATTGATAACCGCTAATGACCTATGTTCTCCATTGATAATGACCTGATGATAAGAAGGGCTTGCCAGCATCTTTGCATTTAGAAGGCGACCCTCCTTTTGTAAGGCGGCAGTTCGCCTGTCACCACCCTGGGCGTTAATGCGAGAACGATATGTATCCCAAAAGCTCACTGCGCCACCTCCTCGTTCGGAATGGCGTACCTCGCTTTCAGCTTATTGCAAATCGAAATGGCCCGAAAGACTTCACGTTTCACGGTCGAAATCTCACAGGACGGATTGTCGATAAAGTATTGCAAAATAGCGATAAGCGAGAGGAACAGTGGGTCTTCGTGAATAGCCTCAATCAGCTCCTTACACCCAAGCAGCTCTGCTTGCAGACTTTTCATGTAAATACTGAGCGAACCTTCTCCACTCTCCCAGATAGGGAGAATTTTGAAAAAGCAGTTGATGAGGGAACGGAAGTAATTGCTCAGTACCTTTGCGTCCATCGGAACGCCAGCCTTAGTCTGTAACATCATAGATGCAAATCCGTCAAATCCCCGTGATTGTACGAATACTCCCTCATCATATTCGTGAAATCTTTTCGAGCCGTAGTATGCGCATTGCTGATACGCAAAAGCAGCTCTGCCGGAGAATAGGTGGAAAAGTCTCTTGTGTTCATCACACTTTCAAAACTTTCCTGCTTGTAGGTATATGGTTTCATCCACTGCACAAGCATTCCCTCAGAGACAATGTCTACAATTTCATCCAGGTCTTCGGACAGCTCCTCGTCCAGTTGCTGTTGCCGCACACCATCTGGGTCTTCCATCGTAACCTTGATAGAAAACTCGCGGACGTTATCATCACCAGTTGTGGTAAAGTCATACTTGCAGATATGCCTGAAGGCCGCGATTGCACGTTTCATGAACCCATCAATCGTACTGTTCCTTTCATTCGGTAGCATATTGACAAAGTCATACTCCGTAATTTTTGAAAGGAACGCCTCTGTGAACTTATCGTATGGAACGTTCATGTCTCACGCTCCTTATCGCTCAACCAGTTCTGTACCGAGGCACTTCTCAAGCGTTGTGATAGTCTTGTTGGAATCAATGCCGCCCTCCGCAATGAGCTGCTTCGCCCGATATGCGATAGACTTCTTCTGCCCGTCGGACAGCTTGGCGATTGTCTCCTCAATCTCGGCCACAGGCTTCTCGAACAAAGCATCGAACCCCTCAATAGAGATAGAGAATTTGTAGAACTTGCCCATGCCGAGGTAATCAACAATCCACGGCTCATCGAACATAAACCAGTTGTTGATAAAGTATTTCTTGTTGGAGTTACGAGCGTTCCTCAGCTCGCCAAGCTCCATATCCTGTTCTGAGCCGAATGAATCCCAAACAAACCGCTCACCAGTCTTCTTGCTCTTATACACAAGCCTGCCCTGGAAACCATTCTTAACGGTAACGATTTGCATCGGGTCAACATCCTTTGGAACCATGCGTTTCTTTTCAGCCGCTTGTGTCTCCTGCGATGGACTCTGCTCTGGTGCCGCCTTTGGGGGACGGCTTCTCGTTGCTGTTTCGTTTGCCATAATATCTCCCTTTCATACATGATGCGGGGCCCGTAAAGGGCCCCGCTTTGTGTGTTCGTTACTGTTTAGGCAATCTCGTAACGGCCAATACCGGCGTTGCCGCCAGCCAGCACGATACCCATGCCATACTTCTCGCCGTACAGGTACTCCTGGGTCAGGTCACCATTGGTCATGGGGTCACCCATGAGAACAATGGGGTTGCCCTCATACACGCACTTGATGGGCTTGTCATCACCAGCGATGATGGTCAGGATGTCGTCATCCAGCACAAACTCGGTAGAACCGACCTTGTGGCGCTGGGGAGTCACAACCACGGGAGTGCCGTAGAACTTGCCGTAGTAGCCCATATTATACAGGTCGCTCTTGGAATCGGTGCCCTGAATAGAGGGAGCCAGATTACGAACGGCCTTCTTGGTGCCGATGATGGTTGCAGGCTTGCCACCAGCAGCAGCCTCAACATGGTTAATCAGCTCCAGCAGCTCGTCCTCATCATACGCACCGGCAGTGGGGAAGTAGGTCACACCGCCAAAGTCCTGTGCGGTGGCACCGCTCCACAGAGTGTATACGTCGTTCAGCAGCTTCTGACGGAAGGACTCAGACACCTTGTTGATGAACTGGTTAAAGTCCACACGACCAGCCAGGACACGGTTCAGCTCCTCGTAAATCTTCACAACTTTCAGAGAAGTCGGAATAGACACTTCGCTGATACCGCTCAGGCGCTGCCGACGGATACCCTGAGTACCATCTGCGGCCTCGGACACAACAAAGAGATTGCTGTCTTCAATCTCAAAAATGTTCTTGTCACCCTCCGCCACATTGCGGAAATCGACCAGAGCGTTGAAATACTCATCGCCCTGAAGACCCTCAACAACAGTACGGCTCAGGACTTCCTCAATCAGAGTGAACAGCCCGCTGCACTTACCGTCGCGGATATTCTTATAGTTCAGGGTCGTGCTGCCGCCGTTAGCGTCAACAAGAGCCTTTTGCAGCAGCTCCATGGACTGGCCCACAGAATACTGCTCAACGTTGCCGTGATATGCGTCAACAGCAACCTTGACAATGTCTTTCATTTCAGCCATTACTGATACCCCCTCTCTTAGCCTTCGGTCTTGTCAATCTTGATGGTGTAGTAGGTGTAGCGCCCCACCACCTCAATATCAGCACACTCGCCCAGGCCAGTCCCAGCGGCGTCAATCTTGCCACCGGCACCGATGCCAACCTTGGCGCCCTTGGTGGGGACAGTGCCGCCAACAAAGCCCTCTTTGGTCACGGAGAACAGATTGCGACTGCGGGGAATGTAACCACGGGTGGCCTTGCCCGCCTCGTTGATAAACTCGTCCAGATTCTTCTTGCGCTCGTCATACATGACCTCAACGCCAGCCACAATGGCGCACTCGTTCAGGTCTGCGCCAGCACTGGCGGCAACAGCCTTCATCACTTCACGCTGGCCGTCCTCATAGCCCTCCAGCTTGACAATGACACCGTTCTCAACCTCGGCAACCTTGCCATTGGCGTCATAGAAGCGCAGAGACACAAGGTCGGCGGGCTGCTTAGTACCGCTCATCAGGTCGGTACGAATAACCGTATATGCCATAACTCGTTCCTCCTTGTAGATTATTTAATTATGTTGATTGCCTGACGTAATCCCATATTCGGCGAAAACACCGCCATAGGGTTCAGGCTTTACACCGGTCTTCTCCACCGGCAGCTTGGGAGCCTTTGGTTCATGAGAGAACTTCACGGTCGTGCCATTGCGCCCACGAAGAGCGTAGCACTTCTCCTCCAAATCTTCGATGGAATACTGCGCACTGTTCTCACGCAGTTTCTCAAATGCCTCGACGCCGACCAAATCCTCAAACTGAGCAAAGACTTCATCCCGCTTGCCCTTTTCGATGGCACCTTCGGTTTCTGTCTTAAACTGACGCAGGGTATCCAGCTCAGTCTGCATAGTTGAAATCGTGTCGGAGGCGGCTTGGTACTTCTCGGCCCACTGCGTATCGTTTGTGGTATACTTCTCAACCGCAGCCGCAAAAACGTGCGCCATTGGGTTGCTCTGCTCGCCCTCATCGAACGCTACAATCGCAAACTTCATCCGCTTCTTGCTGGCAAAGTCAATGACAACGTTATCGCCATTCATGGAATAGCTGAACCCATACAGGTTCCAATCCGTTGTGTCGTCGCAATACACCTCCGCCGTTTCTGCGTCATAGTCCACAAACCAGTAGTGGGACATTTCGCCAAAGCAGGTCTCGACCTTCTCGGCCTCCAGAGCAGCAATCAGCTCATTGCGGAACTGGCCTTCCAGGGCGAAATTCTCCGGGTTTTGGGCAGCGCCAGCGGCGGGTGCTGCGGGCTCAGCGGCCTTCATTTCCTCGAATTTCGCACGCAGTTCTTCCAGAGAGAAATCCTCAAGAGAGAAACCGAGTTTGTCAATATCGAGGCCATACTGTGCGGCCAATGCCTTTTTCTCGTCCAATACCTCTTCTCCTCCTTCCGAATAGTTTTGTGATATACCAACCCCCTCTGGGGATTGCGCCAGTGAAAATGTTTCCTTAAATTCTTGCATCATTTCAGCAAGCTGCGTCTTGAAGTCATCACGGGAGAACAATTCCAAAGACGCTGATTCATAACATGGTTCCGCTGTTCCAAGAAGACAGAACGCCGTAAACTCAAAGCGCTTGATAACGTACACGCCGTCAACCATGCCACCTTCCTTTACGGAAATCTCCATGGACTCATCGGTAATACCGTCCTCTTTGATTTTCTTGTACGCCTCTTGACGTTTCCAAATCAAAACGTCCACACACAAGTATTCATGCAGGCCAGAATCATCTTCGATTTCCTCCCACCAATACTTGGCGCTTTCAGGAACAACGCCGACCGGCTGCGTAATATTGACAATACGCATACCGCCATCGTCTGTCTCAACAAGTTCCATGTCGTGAGAGCCAATCGTGTCCGTGTCCCGGTCATATCTGCACACAATAGGGCAGTTATAAATGCTCGGCATACAGCGCTCGAAAGTCTCCTTGCTGATGAAGCTGTTATTTCTGTTTCTTCCCGTATAACAGACACGCAGTACGCCGCTGTCAAAGGAAGAATTGCGTTCGGTCAGGGAACTAATCCCAGATGAGAAAACAATGCTCATGCTCCGCTCGCTCAAATCACAGTTCACCACCTTCTTGACATAGTAAAACCCGCACGATACACCCGTGCGGGTCAAAAGGTCAACGTGTCAGAAACTGCCCATGGGATGCCATCACACGAGAAGTTCTGCCGCCCCTTATTCAGAAACACAAAGATACACTTTGCATCATCGCTTTTCAGCAACTCATACTGCATTGACAAAAGTTTATCTCTGCCATCACGGCTGAACACATAAATGAAGTTTCCCATATTATGCGTCCTCCCGATTTTGCTCGCCGCTCTCACTCAGCTCATCAACGTCCTTCGGTGGTGCGCCGCCTTCATCAGTTGCACCCTTGCCATCACTGTTAGCAGTGGAGCCAAGCGTTGAGGAACTCTGCAATGGCCGGAACATCTCATTCAAGCCAAGTACATCATTCTCCAAGAAGCTCATACAATCGAGCTCCGATTGATTGAGCCCCTGGGTTGCCGCGTAGTAACTAACCATTGGGATGCCATACTGACAGGCTTTCAAATAAGAATCTGCAAGCTCCTTGCGATTAAACGGGCTGCAATCAAGGAACGTAATCTTGAAATTCTTACCATAACTCTGCGCTTGAATGAAGCGATTTACAGCGTCTTCAATGCTTTTGACAATCCCAAATGTCATCGCTTGGTCTGCCTTGATAGACAACACCAGTGCATTTGCGGATGCTTTATCATTGTTGAAAAGTAGAGACGATACACCGGCAGCACTGAACAGATTTCGCTCAGCTTCCGCAATCGTATCTGTATCTCCTGTATTCGACTTCTCAAAGCTGATTTTGCTAATAGGCATTGGCGTCAGGACTGAGCCAATCTCCTCCGGCAGAACTCCATCCAGATTGCGCCAAAACTCTTTTGCCTTATCCAGGTCAATCTGCCACTCGCCGTCTTCGTTCATGCCAATGGTCATAACCAGCATAGCATAGTTCTCAAGAGCGGTCTTTGTCATCTTCAACTGCTTGTAGTCCTCAAGGTCATAGACATCTCGCAGGAGACCTGCGAATGGCGGAAGAGAATAATCCAAGATATCATTGTTACACTTGATGGCGAACGATGTAGGACAATCAAGCTCCTGCCACCGCATCCCATGTCGGTCACTCTGATACGCACGATACTTTGTTTGGAACTCAGCAGGATAGTATTCGAGATACTGCGAATGACCGTCAAAATATGAAAAATCGAATGTAACATTCAGCACATTGCCTTCAATCGTGGAGATACCACAATAATCAGGCGGAAGCTGTTGGATTGTGATGTTGTCGTTGGTCACCCACATTGTCCCATAGAACGTATCCTCACGGAGGCATACAGTCAAAATCTTTGGGAACTGTGTACGCACGTTCATAGATGACATAGCGTTCAGCGTCTTCCGATAGTTTCGGTTGATAGACTTTGGATTAACGGTCTTTGGGTCAATCTTATATGGGGACACAACATAGGCCAAGTCGGAGAGGCCGGTGAAATACTGGATGAGCCGTCTGAAATGCGGACTTGCTCCATAGATATATGTAACCGCATTGCGCAGTTGCTGTTGGTATGTGTACGGATTCTTCAGATACTCCGTGATATTATCTTTACTATACAAAGAGAATGTCGGGGTACTTGTATTATTGTTCAAATCTCTGGTAATCAGACGGTTCAAAACTGCAAACCGCTGCGAGATTCCAACCATTCCAACTGAGTCGCCCGTAAGTTTGCTTACATTTCTTCGTGGGATATCCGCACTGGACTTACCACGACCGCTTCTGCTACCCATTCGATATCTCACCACCTTTCTTACTTGATTTTTGGAGGCTTAAACATGAAGATGTTGTCCTCAAAACTTGCCCCCCGATGCCGCCCCAGCTTGCTCTCAAGCTGCGTTGCAACATAGTAGTTATAGCTCAAACTGGAGTAACGGTCTTTTCGTCTACCTGTTTTCTCAAACATCCTGACACGACCGCCAGACTCCTCATGCTGCAAATTAACAAGTTCGTCAATCAACAGCGTTGTGTGCACATATGGCATTTGCAGCTTTACTTTCTCTGATGGGGTGAGTGAGCCATATCCCTTGAGGTCGGACAGCAGCGTTTCGCCATCATACTCAGTAACAAGCAGCCTTATCTTTCCGCTCCTGAATCCTTCACGAAGCAGCACAGCACACTCAGAGTTAAGCGCTGGTGTAGCCTTAATCGCCCATATCACTTTGTCTGCCCCTTTGACTGTGCATCGCTCAGCCATTTCTGGGTTGTTGTAGCAGGAAAGTGCTGGGTATATCTCGCCACTGTCTGGGTCTACCATGTCACGGACAAGCGCATCATAAACGCCAAGACCAAGCCCAGTACAGTCCAGCACAATATAGTCACAGGCGAACTCATCGTACAACTTCCGTATCACGAGTGCCTGGTCTTCCGTGTGTAGGCCCTCAAACGTATCGCAGTACACAATATTGCTTGTGTATCGTCCTGCCTTCGTTGGGAGCATCTGGTTGACAAAAATTGCGGTTGCGTCATTGTTGTGCTTCTTACTCGACATCAGGGCAATATCAGCAGACAAAATACGCTTCTCACCAAGCTGCTTGGGAGGTATCTTAACCTTTTGGCTGTTACCAACTTTCACCGACAACTCGTCAGGAAGCATGGGATATTTGATATGACGTACTTTAGAGATGCTGTCAAAATTGAAGAATGCCCCGGCCTCACCGCCGAGCCACATAGCTTCCATCTCCATCTTGAATTTCAGCTCATTAAAGTCCGCCTCAAGCATATCGCTCTCAACGTCCTCTCGGAACATACGCCCTTCCTGAATTGCAAGCTCATATGGAAATCCGCACACAAACGCTCCGCGTCCACCGCTGAGCATAGTACGGAAGTTAGACAGCATCTGGTTGTAAGACCAATGGTCTTTGAAGAACGCAGAAGACAGGTAGAACTGCATATTGGGCTCCTTCGCCCGTTCCAACTGCACTTCCTCTTTTGTCAACTCGGAGTATGGCGGTTCACGCCGTTCGGTCAGAAACTTTTTCAGAACCGTACTGATGGTATCCTGCTTCACAAGTCGAAACTCATCTACGACAAGAAGATTGGCACGGTTACCACGGGCGGTGTCTGCCGCCGTAACAACCTTGATATAGCTGCCATTTTTGAACATTATCTTTGCATCCTGGCCAGAAAATTTTGTCTCCTTGAAGTCAATCTCGTTCTTCAAATTTGGAGAACGTGGAATCAACTCCGTTTGAATCTTTTCCAGAATCTGCAATGCCTGTCCTCTTGTACCAGAGGTAAGAACGACCTTGCTGCCAGGGTAAAGAATGCACCGCACGCATGAGAATATAGCCGTAATAAACGTTTTACCCATACCACGGGACGCTATCCATAAGAAGATAACGTTGGCATTCATCAGGCACAGCACAGCATACTGATACCATTTAAGGTAGGTGATGCCCAGGTATTCCTTCACAAAGGCGTCGATATTCTCTCTGTAATAGCTACCCCAGACCGCCATACCCTCCAGTACACGCTCTCGCCTTGCCTGCTTCTCATTCATTGACACCGCCCTCACTTTGGCCAGCGTCGCCGAAGATATCGGACAAGAAGCTATCGTCGTCCTCCTCTGCATACTCTGGGAACTCGACGCGATATTTGTTGATGGCGTCCTCATACATTTGGCAATAGCTATTTCTCAAGCCAACCATTTTGCAGGCGTGTCCAAGAAACCAGGTGGTAACATTTCGGATAATTCCACTTTGGTCTTTCAAATCGTCTGGTGTAGTCGGAAGCGGGCGAGCATTCTCCCATTTCTGGATGCCGACACCAAGCGGCATATTTTCCAGGTCAGAGTCCGCCATCATATCCTTTTGCTGGACAGGCTTTAGATTGGCACTGCCAAGCAAATCATTGAGTGCCTTCACGTTTTTCTCAACACTACGCCCAGCCGCTCGGTCATGTGCGATATCAACTTCCAGGCCGCATATCTGCCTGATGAGAGTTTCTGTACCAACATCCGGGACGAAATCCTTTGGATATTTACCGAGCCAATAATGGCGGCGCTCTTCAAGTTCCTCATACATTTTTGTGCTGTACCCAGAACCCCAGAACAATCGAATTTCGTCTGAAACTTCGTTGTATTCTTCCTCAGCATCATCAAGCAGTGGTTCAATCCCATCTTCGTCCTCAACATACTGCGGACGTTTTGCGGCCTCTGCCTCCTCACGGACGATTGTGTCATCGAAAGTCTTATCGATGTATCGTGTAAGGTTCGTTTTACCTATGTAAGACCTGATTCGAGATTGAACACCAGCGGTTTTATCCACCATATCGTAGATAGCCTCGTCCCAATACAGGTCAAACTTCATGCACATCCGGCGCAAAGCATCCTTGTCGCCAAGTTTGCTGCGGTAGTCGTCGTACATCTCCTCAACACAGTCGCTGCACCATGGGAGATATCCAGACTTGCGGTACATTGGACTATGGCTAACAGGGAAAAAACCTTTTCGTCTGCTGTATGCCGTACCACATCTGCAACAATAATACTTTTGTCCGCTGGCTGTGGTCTGTGAGGCGTCAGTTGTCTTTTCTAATTTCCGTCTTTTGGGGGCATCCGCCAATTACATCAACCCCCTTTTCGTGTTATCTTCCCAAACCTTCACCGCACGTCGCATCCCGTTACCAGGATAGAACCGAGGAATCCAGTGTGCTGGGACATCAACACGTTCGCCTGTCTGCGGATTTGGGCAGCTACGAGCCTTTCGCTCCAAGATATCGAAACACCCAAAGTTTCGGATTGAAACCGTGTTCCCGTTCTCAAGGTTCTCCAATATAGTGCAGACAAAATCATCGATGATACTTGTTGCTGCCTTTTTTGTATATCCCTTCTCAACAAGCTGCTGAATCAGGTCACTCCTTTTAATGTCCATCCTTTACACCATCCTTTGTTCACAGGTCTGCAAGAGACTTCTGTGCATCCGTTTTGATTTCACCATTTTCATCAAAGTATTGCGAAATCTGTTCCTCTGCACTCATGTCCTTGTAGACACGCACCATGTCAGCAGACTCCCAACCGACAATATCCTGGATTACGTTGTCTGGGAGACCGAGCTTCGCAAGGTGGGTCGTAAAGTAGTGTCTCAGGCTATGCCAATAAAAGTCCTCACCGGTCATCCGGCTGAAGGTGTTAGCCCAACTGTTCAGCGTCGTATCGCTCATCTGTTCTTTGTCATTCCCTGTCGCCGGGAATAGCCACTCGCTCTCTATGCCAAGCTCGCTGCGCTGCTTCATCCAAGCATCGAAATATGGCTTGAACTTTTTCGCCAGCGTATAGCAGTGAATAAACTTCCCGAGACCAAACCCCTTCGTTTGAATTGGCTCACTCGTCTTATAGAGAGCGCCACCGCATACCAGGTTTTCGTCCTGGAAGTCACCAACACGGAATCGACACAGCTCTGCTTTACGCCTACCACTGCACATCGCCAACGCCAAGGCGCAAGCCTTCTTGTACTGACCACTCTCAGTCAGCTTGTCCAGCAACTCATCGAGCGCCTCATCGCTCCACACGGTCTTCTTCCGAACCTGTTGCATAGCGGGGTTTTCCACCTTGCGGACGACAGAACGAAAGTCTTTGAACTCATCTTCATCGTCCAGCATATTGGACACGAAGTTACTCATGGAAGAGATAGCGGATTTCAAACGCCGCACACGGGCTGGAGAGTTGCCATTCTCATTGATAAGCCAACTCTGATAGGAAGCATAATCACGCTTCGTAATCTTTGGGAAAAACTTGTTATTATTGTGGGTGAGGTTCCACACCCAGAAAATGTCGATATCGTTATCATACCCGGCAATCGTCTTGGGGCTGCGCTGAACAGACCTCAAATAATCTAAGAAGTCCTGCTTTAGCCTCATATTGTCCGGGTTGACCTGGCTCAAAAGCTCAGGGCTTGTGATATCGTTCTGTTTTGTTTTTCTTGGCATCAAAGCCACCTCGCTTTCTTTGTGTATTCTTGTATTCCTGAACCGTAAATGCTATAATGAAAATACAATCAACAACTTTTCCAAATGAGGAGGTCACATTAGTGAAACGACTAATTACCATGTTGTGTATTCTCGCCACTGTATTCACCCTATCTGCTTGTTCCACAACCTGTAAGTACGAAGTCGCAAATGGAGTGTGTGGAGAGAAGGTAGACTCAGGGGACTACTGTGCAAAGCATCGCTGCAATCTATGTGAGAACTCTATTACATCTGGGTCATCTTATTGTGATGAACACAGGTGCCAATTCGACATAGGCTATGGAAGATGTTCCAAAGGAATTGGAATCTCAAATCTCAAGGATGGTGAAATATATTGCAATACACATAAATCCATTGAGGACATAGACGAGTTCAAAGAAGCAAAGGACATTGCGTCAACATGGTGTAATACAATCGCCGCACAATCTGCCGGAACGCTTTTTTCTCCGTTCAGGTTCACTGACAACTTTTATGTTGGTGTTTCAACCTATAAATTTGAAGTTGAAGATGTTGATTCCCCGCATCGGGATGGATATGTTATCGTAAAACGAAACTCAGATGGTGAGCTTGAATGTGAAGGAATGGAATACAACTAATGTAGTAAGGCCGCATTCAAGCGGCCTTACTTTTTTTTGGCGACTATAGCCGGACTCGAACCGGCGACCTCCAACGTGACAGGCTGGCGTTCTAACCAACTGAACTATATAGCCATGTGGTTGCGGGGAGGGGATTTGAACCCCTGACCTACGGCTTATGAGGCCGCTGAGCTAACCGCTGCTCTACCCCGCAGTATTGGTGGGAGAGGTTGGATTTGAACCAACGCAGCCCGAAGGCGCCTGATTTACAGTCAGGTGTAATTGACCACTCTACCACTCTCCCATAGTGGTGATGCGTATGGGGCTTGAACCCATAAATTCCGCCTTGAAAGGGCGGTGACTCTACCAATTCGTCCAACGCACCATTGGTACTCCCAACGAGACTCGAACTCGTATTACCGGCTTGAGAGGCCAGCCTCCTATTCCATTTAGAGGATGGGAGCAAATTGGCTCCTCCTGCTGGACTCGAACCAGCGGCATCTTGATTAACAGTCAAGCGCTCTACCAACTGAGCTAAAGAGGAATATAAAAGGGCCGCCCCATGTAGAGGCGACCCGTGTGGGTTTCTCTAATTCAGACCTACATTGTACGAACAGCGCACGCCGCTCTCATCGCATACACAGACCATCTGTTCCGGCCTACCATAGATGCGCTTCTGGACACAATAGTCATCCATGCCAAGAAAACTACCAGCCATGATAGTTCTAATTCCCTGAACATCATCCATCTTGCAATGATGAAGGTGGCCTGACAGCACCGCATACAACGGTTTGCGTACCATAGTTTGCAACGCCTGTACTTTGCTGGCAGAGCCGTCGAAGTCTCCATGCACGCCGCAGTAGGTCTTGCCGCGTACATCGATGAGATACATCGTCTCGTCAACTTTCTCGCCGCCGCCAATAATGACATTATTGAAGTTTTGAAGACGAGCCGACAGATACCACTCAACAAGGTCATCAAGTCGCTCGCTCACCAGCGCATTGTCTTTGTTCGGGTCAAGTCGGCTGTGGTTGCCAGCAACACTGACAAAGGTGACAGTGGCGAAATGCTTGCTCAGTTCTGCGATGAACTCTGCAATCAATTCGGACACACCCTTAACCTGTTCGATAACATTCTCCTTGTTGGTCACTGCGATAGACTTGTGAATGTTACCAGAAATCTCATCGCCATTCGCCCAGACAATACAATTCTCACTGCTGTGTGTCTGTGCAATCTGGATGATGCGGTCAAGATATCGGCGCATCATATCCCGGCAAATGTCGGAATTATATGTATTCCAATAGTTATCCACAGTTGCACCGTAGTGGATGTCGTTCAGACTGACTAACAGGTCATTATCCGATGGCACGATTTCATGGTACTCATAGTCCAGCCGAGGAAGGTTCCCCGATTGGATTGCTTCAACCAAAATCTCGTTCAGTTCTTCCTGACGTGAGCGTTCACGAACCAGTTTGTTGTAGGCGTTGCGCTGGTCAAAGAACTTCTGGCGCTCTACCTGAAGCTCGATTTTCTTTCGGTCAAACTCTGACAACATATCTGCGGAGCGGATGGCAGCCTCGCCCTCGCGCTCAATGGCATCAATGATGGCTTTCATGCCGTACATTCTCTTGCGAACTTCGCTGGAATTGAAGCAGTTGCCCTCACCGAACAGACGCTCGCTAAGCTCTGCGTAATCATCGTCAATGGTGCGGTCAACCAGCTTACCAATCACGATGTCACGCATTTCTTTGTAGCTCGCTGTACTGGTAATGGCTTACACTCCCTTTCGTTTACCCTTTGGAGTATCCTGACCACGCATAGCCCTCAGCATACGCATAGCGCCGCCAGCCTCCTCCATGTAGTAGTGGTGTCTCTTGGAATCCTGCCGCATTGTGCGAGCGATATGTACCTTTGGGAACTTCGCTCGAATGGCCTGTTTCTCTGCCGCTGTAATTGCAATCACTTTTCAATCATCCTTTATTTCAAAATTTTTGGTCTACGACCAAATTATGTTGATATATTTTGTATCAATAAAGCATCCCATCAAATGGCCCTCAATCCCTTGTCCAACAATGGATTGAGCATAGCCATTTTTGTCAACACGTTTGGTGCAGCTCTGTCCGTAAAGCCCTTCTTCGCCGCATAACGGACTCGACTTTCTGCTTGGTATGCAGTTCGACAGCGCAGCTTGGGCAATACTTCTGTCGCCGTCCACGGGCCGGTTCCTGGGTCTTCACGGTGATGCCGCAGTTCACGCACTCGAAGTACGCCCCGCCGTAGTGCTTCAAATACTGATAACCAAGGTTGCGAAAATCCTGAATATGTATCGCCAATTCTCCAGGCTCTATGAACATGACCTGCACATTCAGGTTGTCAATCTTCTTGGAGAACCGAATGAGGCCAGCGTTCCTGAGTTCAGCGAACATGGCGCTCTGCCGCCGAATAGACGTGTTGATGTTAGCCATCTGCATAACTTCTTTGTCCGAGCTATTCGCCCAATGATTGTTCTGCTCAGATACGGCATCCCAATACTTTGCCACGCATAGGAGCGTAAACGCCAGCCGCCGAATTTGTTTGCCGCCAAGAGCCTCAATACGGTGCAATTCCTTGTCGGTGATATCAACTCCGTCAATTTGAATGAGCGGATATTTACCAGCATTCTTAGCCACTTTATCCAAAAGTTCCGACCAATGAACCAAGGATACCTGCGGGTCACACTGTAACATGAAGGCATCCAGCAGCTTGCGGATTTCTGTTTTGCTATATCCGTTCTTCAGGTAATACTTGGCCACCCTGGTCAGTGTTTCAAGTGGCTTCTTGCCGAGGTCATGACTGTCAATCATGTGCTCGGCCCACTCATACTCGTTGAGGACTATGCTCATATCTCTCCTCCAATCATAGCTTGTTTTACGGCGAACCTATTGCCGCCAAATTGGACTTCACCATTGGGCTCCAAAGCAGGGTATGAGATAATGCCACCGCTTCTGGAAAGCAGATTCTGGATAATTTCGTCTCCGCACATCTCCCATGCAAACCGCTTTGTTGAACTCTTCTGATAGCAGATATCCAGAACAATGTCACAGAGGACGAACCGGTTAGGGCAAACCCTGGCACACTCCTGCTCGAACTCAGCACGCATCTCCATCATTCGTGAGAACGTGTCATACTCGTCCACACGCTCGCAGTTGGCGAAGACAACATAGGTGGACAAGCGCTTGTTGTAGCTCTCATAGAGCTTGGCAATGGCGTTGAACTGAGAACGGTTGTACTCGACGCCGCTCTTCATGATGGTGTAGTCGAACTCCGTTTCAGCATTGTGCCTGCCGACATACCCATCGAACTCCTGCTCAAACCGTCTGCAAATTTTATTCATCACACAGTCATTATTGCTGACTGGCATCCGGGAGCGGTAGTACCGCAGGAAATCGTTCTGCCTGTCGGTGCGCTTCTCCTCTGGGATATCCATCAGTTCGTCAACCGTCATGCCGAACTCACGCATGGCATTTTTGTTCGTGTTCTTTATGTATGTGTTGTACTGCTTCATCAACGCCGGATAGATGATGCGCATGAAGTAAGGCTTTTTGTCGGCGACAAGACTGAGGTAGTAACGCTTGGTGTCGGCATCCTCAATCATGTTCACACTGTGGCGGTCGTGCCACTCCCTCGGCATTGGCTTAGCTATGATACCCTTGGCCTTGTCGATGGAGTTTTGCTGAAAGAGCTGTCCACACTTGATGCGGTAGTCCAGTTCGATATACTCCTTGGAGCCCCTCTCATACTTCGCCTGAATGTCGAACATGGAGGTAATCCAGTTGGTTGTCTTCCCGATGTCGTCGCCAAAGCTGTCGATGTTGGCCTGAATGGAATCTGCCTCACTCACGATTTTCTTCTGAGCTTTCCTCTGAACGCACATTAGAGCAGGGAGCTCCTTCAGTTTTCCGACCAACACTTCATTATCAGTCAACATGACGAGGTCGCCATCCTTGTCCATGCCGTTGAGGGCGTGGGCCGCAGTATCCCAGGAGTTAAACAGGGTACAAGTCTTCATGTACTGATACCAGTGAGATGCTGCCTCGCTTCGATGCGGACGGACAAGCCGAATGTTGTTATGGCAGGTCATCGGCGCACGGAAACAGGCCAGCTTCTCGGCACCCTGTCTGCACCAATACTCGTTGTAAATCTCACCGGCTTTCAGCAGCCCGGTGACCTCCAGGCCGAAGATGTGTTGACACAAAGAGTACGGGTCGCCACACACGATAGAGTAGTTGCCATGAACCTTGAGCACGCCTACCTTGGCCTCGTTGATGCGGTTCTTAATCATCTGGTAGATGCTGCTCTGGATATATGGGTCATCCAACATTTTCGGCTCAATCATGATTGCCTTGGCAAAATCATTGTCGATTCGCTGGACGTTCTCTTCATTCAGACCAACGCCTTTCAAAAACAGAATGGTCTTGACCGGGTCAGCATACAACACATCCCGAATCTCATTCATAGTCGGTGCGATGAGCCTTTCGATATCGTCGTTGTCCAGGTCGTAGCTTTGGATAAACTGGTAGTTCAATGTACGCTCGCGCTCCAGTTCACGGGGGCAAGTTTTGGTTACACCGAATGTATAGTGATTTTCAAGACAGTTGCGGACATAATCTTCGCAGCTATCGTAGGAATCCCACAGCTTTAACATAGAAGTGGTCAAAATCATCTCAACATTTCGCACATCCACATCGTGGCCCCACGCATCCTTTACGATGAACCCTCCAGCTACGTTCTCGGCGAAGTCTACGAAGTCAAACGTAAAGAGCATCCCCTTCTCCCATGAGAACCGTGTGTTGACACCGCTTACCATATAGTCGAGCCCCAACTCCTCACTCCATCGACTTGCCAATGACGGCAGCATCAGACCATACCCATCGGACTCATCAAGCTGAACCAATGCCTGCTTGCGCTCCTCCATAACTGGCTCACCGTCAAGTTCGTCGTTGAGGTAAATGATGTCGGACAAGAACTCTGTCTCACAGTCGCTCACCACCAGGATGCCATTAGGCATGGACATCGGCGTAGAAGCACTGCACGTCAGAGCCTTGTACGCCTCCAGCTTGGCCGGAACCATCTCCTTCTCCAGATTACGGCCATTGTCGATGCGGCGGCGGATTTCCTCGGCATGGCGCTCACTGATGAACACGATGGTCTCGTTCTTCACACCGCCATTGGTGCCCAGTAAGCGCTGATATTTCAGTCCATTGATACTGAACCCTTTACAGGCCCGACGATAATCCTTCTCTTTGTCGATAATGACACACAGGTAGTCGGGCTTAAACTGGATATCATCCAGCTCGGAGTATAGCTGCTTGACCGCCTTTCGGTTTTGGACACTATTCGGCTCCTTGCGCAGCCTCCGTATCTCAGCCTTGATTTCCCTGGCCTTACTTTCGGCATCGGTGATACCGTTCAGCTCGTCCAGCCAGCGAAGCACCTGACTGTCGGCCAGCGAAATGACCTCATCGTTTCGACGGGCCTCGGCGATGGGCAGCGTGAGCCGCCATTTGGCCTTCCGCAGCCTGCTGCTATGCAGCTTGAATATGTACTTCTGACATACTAACTGTTTAGCCAGTATCGTTCACCTCTCTTGTTGATTATTTAATTATGTTGATATGGTGAAAAATTAAGCGTCATCCTCTAACGTGTAGCGGAACCATTCCTTGTAGAACTGCTGGCGCTCGTTCTCTATGTATTCATCCAAGTTACCCTCATCGGTCAGCGGAGCAAAGTATTCACACACTTTGTTGGCTGGGCACACGTCTCCATGGAGACAATTCTTACAATTCCTATTCAATCGAGCATCCTCCTCGCTTAGTATTATCAATCCAGTTGATGAGCAGCTCTCTCATACGGCTGCTCGGCACATATAGGTTAATAGGCTTATCGTCTCGGATAGCGCTTCGCCAAATCCATTGGAGCATCTCAGACAGGGCAAAGGCATCCTGGTCAATCTCAATTCCACGGGATGCAAAGAACTTCGTCACATTGGGGTCAGCAAAACGGTTGACCATATAGGCCACGTCCGTCTTGTCCCTGTACTCATTCGTTGCACGGGCGCTTATCTGCAAAAAGTTATTGCGATATCTCCCGCTCTCGGCAATCAGCTTGGACTGCTCCTCTTTGAAGCAAGTCCAGAGCCGGGTGTTGCTGTTCCCGCCGGAGCCCTCAAAGAAATTCCGTAGACCACGCCGAAGCAGTTTGATATCCTTATCACTCCTGCCACGACGAGCGTACCAGTTCTTGGACAGCGCATACTTACCGTCCCCCGGTGCGTTCGACTGCGGCTTATCGATGATGTTGATGAGATGACAATAATCCAATGGCGGCGGGGCGTCTGGCCTATCGGAAAAATAGTAGCCGTCATCGTCCCTCTCAACGCCAACGATGTGATACTCGAATCCAAAGAAATCGAGATAGGCTTTCTGGTACTGCCCCTCAAACATATAGGTCAGCATAAACACCTCGTCAAACGCCTGAAGCATATATGGGTTCATGATGTTGAGCAGCGCACTGTCCAGTCGAAAGAGTGAGTTGGTGTCTGCCGCCGCCTTATATCCTGAGAACTTCCCAGAATAATCTTTGTCCAGCCAGCGCAGAAGTCCGCCGTCATGCTCCTCGGCCAAATGGTTTACAATCAAATCAAAGTCCTTGGATGTAATGTTGAACCGCTCAATGACCTCGATGGTCTCGTCGATGATGAGCGAGTAGTTATACTTGCGGACGAGTTCAAGAGTTTCTTCGTCCATCAGGTAAAAGAGTGAATGGGTTGCGGCGATGTTGTGGCCCTTCCTCATGTGGGTCTTCAGCTCGATAGACTTGCTGAGGTGGTCGCTGTCTGGCTGCTCGAAGTCGCACATCTCGCAGATGCGCTCAACCTCCTTGAGGTACGGTGTTATGTATAGGAACCGCTTGCGTCCCTTGTATCGGTTCATGTAGCGGATGGCGGCGGAGGACTTGCCACGCCCCATCCGGGCATCCACTACGGTAATAGGTTTCACTGGGGCACCACGCCCTTTCTGTTTATTTTTGGCCAACCAAGCCATTCACAATATTTTCGGCACAAAATCGTGCGAGACCCAAGGATGAACCTGATGTGTTCACCTGTTTTTAACTTGAATTTCTTCATTGCATTCTTATTCTATAGGAAACACGGCTCAATTCCTTGTGGCACAAGGCTTTCATTTTTCATTTCGGCACAGAGCGTGCCGAGAATGGGTTTTAGAGGGATTCAATCTTCAATTTTCAAGGTGCAGTCGGTAGGGCGTTACCCTACCAAGAAATCTCCTTCTACAAGGTCGCTATCAACCAGATAGTTGCAGGATACGCTACCGAGGTTCAACCTGCGGTAGGCTTCATCTATCTCCTCGCTGGTGATGCCGATGTAGTCCAGAGTCTGTGCGGCGGAAGAATGGCCGAACATCTTCTGGAGGAGCAGGAGCTTCCGTGGGTCGTTGCCACTCATGACCATCTGGTGGTAGGCAAACGTCTTACGCAGCGTGTGGGTAGACATCCGATTGCCAAGCCCAAGGTCACGGGCGATACCCTTCAGAATGTTGTCAACGCTTCCCCTATGGATAGGTTTGTTCACACTGGCTCCGTTATTGGATTCGCTGCGGAACATGAAGTCGCTGAGCCGAACGCTGGGGGTGTTCTCCAGATAAAGCGTGACCGCTTCGACAACAGCAGTGTTGACGGTTATGTAACGGTTGCGCTTGTGCGTTCTGGTGTTCTTGGTCTTCTTCTCCAGAATGGCAAACCTGTCACGGAAGGTGTAATCATCATTGATGATGTGGGTGAACCGGAGAGAGGTGAGGTCGCTCACTCGAAGGCCGAAGTTGATGCCAACGATGAAGAGCATATTGTCTCTGAAGCGCTTCTGGCCAATAAGGAACTGGGAGACACGGATGATGTCCTCCATATCCTTGATGGGTTCGGCAGCGTGCTCGTTGGCAAGCTCGTGGGTGACCTCTTCAGTCGCAGGGGCGATGAGACCAGCCTTGAGCTTACGGCAGCTCTTCTGGACGGCACTGATGTCGATGACACCTGTATTCGTATTAGTGAGATTCAGGTTGATGATTTGCGCCATGGGTGATTCTCCTCTCTGTGTGACCGGCTCGATGTAGATTATTTAATAGGGTTGATTGGATATTATGATTATACTAAAAAATCTTCTTTACTTCAACCCATTCTTATAAACAATCCAATGAAAAATCCAAGAAATCAGCAAGAAAAGAAAGCCAAAGCAAAAGCCTTGGTGTTAAGCCCTTTACTCTTTTGTCGTGTTCAACTATTGGACGAAAGCATCCACGCAAAGGGCTTAACCACTACTCCTCCATTGGGCAAAAGTTGTTGCATCAAAGCCTTGTGCATCAACGTGTTCAAGGTGGTTGGATGGGCCGGGGTTAAAATAAAACGGTGTCAGTTAGATGAACCGACTACCACTGGTTCGCTGGGGGCAAGGGGGGCAAAATACCATAACCACGCCCCCCAACACGACATAGCGTGAAAATGTCACGTTGACGGACAGGGGGCAGGGGGGGCGGACAGCCAACCGCACAAGGGCAGACAGACCACACGGGGCAAGGGTGACCCCCCTTTGCGATTGGGGGCATACCGTGGGAAAAAATTTAGTGTTGACAAGTGGCCCCGGTTATGCTATTCTATCTGTGCCGGACACGACAGGCGGACACACCAACACCACACACCACACCACACGCCGCCAACGTCAAAAACCTATCCGGCAGAAATGGAGAAACGAACATGAACGCCAACACCAACACCAGCCGCAAGGCAACCCCCGCAACTGACAGCACCGCCGCCCCCGCTTTGACCGCTTTCGAGACGCTTAAGCGCACGTTTGAAACGGCATACGCCGCCGGGGGTGACTACTCCGCCGCCCTTCTGGACTTGTCGCAAGCTATCGCCTATAGCACCCTGAACAAGTGCATTGACCCCCAGCGCAAGACCGCAACGGAACGGGAGACAGTCAGCGACAACGGCCATAGCCCCGCCCTGTTGGAAGTCAAGCGGGGTATCTACTTTGACCGACATTTGTTGGATAACACCGCCGCCAACGCCGACAAGGCCACACGGCACACGTTCACAGCAGACGGTGACCCCGTGACCGTGACCGCCAACCCCTACGCCGCCGCCGCTCTTGCTTCCCTGATTGGGGAAACGCTGTCCGACGGCATGGATTTAGTGAACGCCGCCGCCCTT
>PXZU01000001.1_pt1 | contig 74895 bp, 90 predicted proteins | sample 2941351 | NCBI WGS metagenome assembly PXZU01 (sample SAMN08721892, study PRJNA434045) | Viral metagenome, whole genome shotgun sequencing project. | isolation source: viral particles isolated from 30 fecal samples collected over 86 days | host: Mus musculus | place: Germany: Kiel | collected 2017-06 | reverse complement strand
TATGTGGGAATAGCTCAACTGGTAGAGCGCCGTCCTTCCAAGTCGGATGTTGCGGGTTCAAGTCCCGTTTCTCACTCCAATCTATTATATCTGTGACTTCTCTACTTTGGCAGATATGATGATAGGTGCCGGCTCCCCTGGCATCTTTAGCAAATAGTGGAGGGATGGGAGCAGGGAAAAATACCTGTTGGTTGCCCACAAACCGTTAGTGAACGTAGAGCCAAGTGGGATATTACCAGCCATGTGGAGCTGGCCGCAGCTCCTTGCAACTGGTGACGATCAGATTGCCTTGGATGGTTTTATGGGGATATGGCGGAATTGGCAGACGCACCGGATTTAGGTTCCGACGCAGTTCGCGTGTGGGTTCGACTCCCACTATCCCTACCATTGGAGCACTAACAGCAACTTTTTTTTGGAATCAACTTTTAATTGACAACCCAAAATGTGCTCCGTAGGAAACACGCTGGTGTGTTGGAATGGCAGACGAGGCAGACTCAAAATCTGTTGCCAGAAATGGCGTGTGGGTTCAAGTCCCACCACCAGCACCAAGCCGAACAAGGGTTTATAGTAGGCGGAGGGCAAACCAGAAACCCTGACACGCTCTATTCAGAGTGGAAACAGTGATTGCATAAGGCAACGATACACGCTGTTAGGCCCGTTATGATACCGTAGCCAAGATTGGTAAGGCTCTGGGCCGCAACCCCAGGATCGTAGGTTCAAATCCTATCGGTATCTCCATAAAGAAACCCCGCCTTTCGGCGGGGAGAGAAATCACAGCTCAATACCGAGCTTTTCAGCGATTTCTTCGGGAGACATATCGGATGCTTTTGCCAGGATCTGTTGGATTTTGATTGGCTTTTCAAGCTCTGCTTTTTCTGCTTGTAGCTTTGCGATCTGGGCGTCGATGTCCTTGATACGTTGTTCCGGTGTGCGTTTCCTACGAGTAACGGTTTTCTTTTCCTCAGCCATGGTTACGCCTCCTTATAAAGTTTGCTACAAGAAGTTTATACCATATTTCTGAGAAAAATACAATAGCGATTTAGGGGTGTCGCCAAATGGTAAGGCACGGGACTTTGACTCCCGCATCGTTGGTTCGATTCCAGCCACCCCTGCCAAAGATGTGGTGGCGGAATAGGTAGACGCTATGGAGTCGTAAGACAGTGGTGGAGAGCTGTGCGGCGTTTGACAAAGACGATACAACCGGAGGACTCCAGCTCTGGCTGGGTTATGTGAGGTGCAAATCCTCGCCCACATCTTAATATATGCTCCCATCCTCTAACTGGAATAGGAGGCTGGCCTTTCAAGCCGGTAATGCGAGTTCGAGCCTCGCTGGGAGTACCATACTTGGTGCCGTGGACGAATTGGTAGAGTCGCCGCCCTCTCAAGGCGGAGTTTGAGAGTTCAAATCTCTCCGGCATCACCAAAAAGAGGAGTAGCTATGGCAAGAGGATCTGCTGATAATAAACCGAAAATCGTGAGAAAATTTCCTTCTTCTGAGAATGGGACTGGTGTTCATTGTATTACGACAACCGGACAGGAATATTTCATAACTCAATGTCTGGAAAGGATGCGGTTTACTTTATGGCGCAAGGTTGAAGACGGATATGAACAAATTAGTACAGCGAAGTCTCCCCTGGATTTAGATGATAAAATACCTTGGGATAAGTAAAATGGCCTCGTAGCTCAATCGGAAGAGCGCCAGCCTGTCACGCTGGAGGTAGCGGGATCGAAACCCGCCGAGGTCGCCATATAGGGGTCTGGTGTAACGGTAGCATGAAAGTCTCCAAAACTTTTGGTGAGAGTTCAAATCTTTCGGCCCCTGCCATGCTGACGTAGCTCCAATGGTAGAGCAGTTGTTTCGTAAGCAGCGGGTTCAGAGTTCGAGTCTCTGCGTCAGCTCCATTTGCTGGTGTAGCTCTAATGGTAGAGCAACCGTTTTGTAAGCGGTGGGTTCTGGGTTCGAGTCCCTGCACCAGCTCCATATTTGCCCGATTGAGATAACATATCACGGCTGTGAGTGGCGGTCGTAATCCAAGGTGGCCTCCTGTGAGGGAGTGACTGGGCATAAAAGAAAGAGCGGTTAGGTAGCGTTGTACTATCGAGGGCGTTGCGGAAGCTGCGCACAGGCCATAGCCGCACACAGATGGCAACAGCCACGTAACTGCGGAAGCGTGGATATGTGCAACGGATGTCATGTACATCGAAATACCTTGGTAGACTCAGATGGGAAACACTAATCCCCCTGCTCCCCGATAGAAAGGCTGAAATATGGCACAGCGTAAAGGTGTGTGGTGAGGCTGGGAGTGGAGTCACTTATGCAATTTATATAGGGGAGCGCCAGAGTTGGAGAGCTGGGGCGGACTGTAAATCCGTTGCTTTCGGGCTGAGTGGGTTCGATTCCCACCTCCCCTACCACAAGTGTTTGTTGCTACCCGATATGCAACTAAAACAAGGTCGGGTTCAAATGGCGGAGTGGCCGAGTGGTTGATGGCACCAGTCCTGAAAACTGGAGGCGGTGATGAGCCGTCCGTGGGTTCAAATCCCACCTCCGTCGCCAACGGGATGTGTTGATATTTACCATTTTCTAACGACCCTATGATAAACGGTACGAAAAGGCGTTACCCCTACGAAACGGGCGGTGGTCTTATGCGCTGACCTGTGATTACCGTTAAACAAAAATGCGCATATATGGGTTGATAGCTTATGAGGTCTGAGCGACGGTCTGAAAAACCGTAGGATGAAGGATCGTTACCTTCTCAACCCACCAGCCTGAAAAGGCACACCTCTACCCTGGATGACGTGTGACGGTTCTGACACGTCGGTAAAATAAAAATTGACCGAGTGTGGGTAGCATAGGGGTCGCTCCCTCCGGTGAAATTCCGGCGCAGGCAAAACGCGATAGATAACCTAAACGCTGTAAGCAAAGCGGCATAGCCGATCAGGAGCGCGGCGGGCTAACATACCCCAACGGGACTTCGAGAGCCTGAAAAAGTATGTTTTGCACCCGTATCAGTGAGGGTAGGCCAGTGGGATACGGCCACACAGACCCTACCCACCCTTATATATGCGCCTGTAGCTCAGTTGGTAGAGCAGCTGGCTTTTAACCAGTTGGCCGGGGGTTCGAGTCCCTTTAGGCGCACCAGCAAAATACTATAACGACTAAAAAAACCTCGGGATCTTCGGATTTCCGAGGTTTTGTCATATTAAGAAGGGAGGTCGCAGTATGGCGGCAAAGAAACAGCTAAAGAAACCTGCTCCTTTGAAAGTGAATAAGGATGCAAAACCGAGCGAGGCCGAGCCGCGTGTTGTTGAGGATAGGGTATATCGCTGTCCACGCTGCGGCCATGAGTACACAAAGCAAGAGGGAAATTTTTCTCCTTCTAAGTCCCCACTGTTTAAGGGGAACAACGGTTATGTAGTTTACTGTCGTAAATGCGTGGCAGAAATGTTTGAAGAGAATATCCCGTTCTTTGATAAGGATGAGGATTCTGCAATGGAGCGTGTGTGTCAGATTATTGATCTATGTGTGGACGAAACAGCATGGGCCGCTTCACGAAAAATCAGTGCCAATCGCAATCGCATGAGTGGATATATCTCTAAGCTGAATATTAAGCAGAGCAGCAAAGAGTCCACATATTCCGATACGCTAATCAGGCGCTTTGAGGCTGAGGTTGAAAATGCTGCGACTGTACAAGAGGCGGAGGACAATGACGATATTACAACTAATATCGAGGTGATCCGCAGATTTGGATTGGGATTCTCTGATGGTGATTATGATACCCTGCAAGGAGAATATGACAGCTGGGTAGATCGCTGTGGTGCGCCTGTGGATAAACGACAGGATGAGCTTTATGTTTCCATCTGCTATTTGAAGCTGAATTTACAAAACAGTGTGAAAAATAGTGCGGCAGGTGTTGGTGCTCTTGCAAATTCCTACAAGGCGTTTATCGAAGCGGCCACAACGGAGATTGAAGATCGTAAGAAGAAAGCAGAAGCAGAAATGCAGCTCAGTCCTTTGGGTGTGATGATTCGGGATATTGAGGAACATTGTCCGGCTGACTTCTATAAGGATAAGGCGATTTATGCTGATTATGACCATCTAAAAGAGTACATTCAAAGGTTCATGTTACGGCCACTCAACAACCTTTTAACTGGCTCCAAAGAAATGGATAAGGAGTTTAACCTGTCTGGATCGGAGGAGTGAGCATGAATTACGAAAAAGTTATGGATGAACGGCAGCGTCATGTACATGAGCATTTTTCATCCTCAAACTATCTGGGAGATCCCCATAGAGTACAGAAACTAATGGATTGGATTACCTTTTGGAGAAGAAACCCAAGCCGTTTCGTACAGTATTATTTTGGGATTACTCTTCACCTTTATCAACACATTATCTTGTTTCTAATGGATATCTTTCCAAGTATTTGTCTGGTTGCAGCGCGGAGTGCCGCAAAATCCTTTATCATTGCGATTTATGCTTGTAAGGAAGCAATTTTGCGACCAGGTGCGAAAATCGTCGTAGCTTCAGCCACGAAGGGACAGGCAAAGCTGATTGTGTCTGAGAAAATCCAGAAGGAAATTCTACCTCGATCTCCGTTGTTGCAGGCGGAGATTGAGCGCATCCGTGATAATCAGAATGAAATTGAGGTTTTCTTCCATAATGGAAGCTCTATTATTGTGGTGCCGGCCAATGACAATGCTCGTGGACACCGTGCGACTGTAATGATTTATGAAGAGTTCCGTATGATTCTGAAAAACATAATTGATACCGTTCTCTCTCCTTTTCTATATGTGCGGCAGGTTCCATGTATTTTGAAGTATGAGGAATACAGTTCTTTGATCGAGGAGCCGAAAGAGGTCTATATCAGTTCTGCATGGTATAAAAACCATTGGATGTGGGATCAGATGAAGATCATCGTGAAAGATATGTTGAAAAAAGATTCTGCTATTCTGATTGGCATGGATTATAGCATTTCGTTGAAACACGCAATCAAACCAAGGGCGTTCCTTATCAAAGAACGGAACAAACTGGATAGTGTAGCATGGGCAATCGAGTACGAAAACCAAATGATTGCCGAAAACGCCCACGCTTACTTTACTTACGAGATGTTGAATAAGAACCGTTGCCTAAAACGTCCATTCTATCCACGGAAAAACGAGGATGTTTTGATGCGGGCAAGAAATCTCTATGCTATTCCTCGGCAGCAAGGAGAAATCCGTATTATATCTTGTGATATTGCCACTGAGGGGGGAGACAGCAACGATAACTCTATTTTCTCTTGTATTCGTGCTTTGCCAGAAAGTATGGAATACAAGACTTCTGATGTGAACGGAGAACACATTGAAGTTAAGCAAGGGTATCGCCGGCAAGTGGTGTATATGGAACCTCAAACGGAATTTGAAACAACCAAGCAGGCCATTCGGATCAAACAACTATTTACAGACTTTGATGCGGACTACTGTGTATTGGATACCAGAAATGCAGGTATTGCTATTTACGATGCCTTAGCGAAGGTTCTATATGATGTAGAACGCAATGTAGAATATGAGCCTTGGTCGTGCATGAACGACGATAACCTAAGATCTCGTATCGTAATTGCCGGTCAGAAAGAAGTAGTTTACTCTATTAAAGCCCAGTTGGAAACGAACAGTAAAATCGCTGTATGTATGAAAAATACACTCAACAGTAAAATGATTGAGCTAATGGTGCCCAATCAAGAGGGTGTGGAGGAACTACAGCGAATTGTTCCGGACTATGAGACAGCAGATGTCGAAACTCAGCTTTTTTATGAGCGTCCTTTCTTGGAAACTGTAGCACTAATCAATGAAATGATTGGGCTGGAGTATACGGTGCAAAATCAAACTGGGCTTATTAAAATTGAAGAACGGTCTGGAGCACGGAAAGACCGGTATACTTCGGTATCTTATGGCAACTATTTCATTGAGCTTTTGGAGCAGGATCTATTTTCGGATAGTTCAGAATACGAATATGTAACATTTTACAATTAAGGAGGTGAAGATTTATGGCAGGTGAATCAAGATTTCGGTCATGGCTGACCAGACTGACAGGCGGGGAAAATCATCCAAGAGATACTACTGAGCAGAATGCGATTTCCTCTACAGTGGAAGCAGTTTTACATGAGTTCAACACTCAACTCGGAGCGGCCTATTTGAATGCGGTCGGTTGTGGAAGCTCTAAGACAGCACCATATTCTACGGAGCAGATTATCAGAATGGCGCAAGAACCTATGAGATACATTACTGAGCTGCGTCAGTGGGCACGTTGGGCGTATTACTCCAATGGGACGGTTGGCACTGCGATTGACGCCCTGACAAGTCTTCACTCTCTGGATTACATTGTGACGGCAAGACCCAAAAAGTCCGGTGGTCAACGTAAAGGCTATCGCACTAATGCTGATCGGATGAATAGTGTTCTTCGTTCTATGCGCTACAAAGAGGTGATTCGTGACGCTGTTTTTCATAATGCCAACGAAGGAATGTATGTAGGGTACATGGAAACCCGCACTATTCCTGTAGAGCGGAGGTTGGCGCTGACGGATGCGGATATCAATGGCATTACTGATATCAACTCTGCTGGCGTCAACACGGTAGTTATCTCTCTTCCTATTGAATATGTAAGAATTATTGGCCGTAGGAATAACTGCTACGAGGTAGCGTTTGATCTGCGGTATTTTGATGGTATGTTGGATGACGAGCGCAAGCGGAAATTACGTGGATTTCCTCGGCAAATTCAAGACGGCTGGGAAAAGTATCACAATGGTGGGTTTGAAAACGGCGCTACATGGCTGAGGTTGGATTGGCGCAAAACGATTGTAACCAAAATTAAAAGCAGTCAGAACGATCCGTATGGCGTTCCGTTTGCTGTTGCGGCTTTGGATGATATTGATTATGCCAAGTATTTTATCAATACCAAGCGTCATGTGTTGGATAAGGTAAACAATCAGATTTACTACGAGACATTTCCAGAGGGGAAAGATAAGGGTACTTCCGCTCTATCTCAGAAGCAACAGGAAAATCAGCATAACACGGTAAGACAAGCTCTGACACAGCGCACAAATTCCAGCGGCATTGCATTTTTCTCTTTGGCGGCAGGCACAAAAATGGATAGCCTGCCAGTCAATATTGACTTGCTGGACGAGGATAACGAGAATGCGATCAAAGAAGATGTGAACGAGGCTATCGGTGTGGGCGCGGCGGCTCTAAGCGGAAGCAGTTCCACAAGCAACTATGCTACGGCCATGCTGAATCTGGAGATTGTGGCAAACAATGTTTTTACATGGATTGAGGCTATTGTTGAGGAGTTGAACAAGTGCTTAAACTATAATGTAATTCGTGATAGCAGTTATCGCGTAGAGTTTAGGGTCCTGCCTATTACATTTGCTAATCGGGAGAAGCAGGTAAAATATTTCTCTGATCTGTATGCGCGTGGCAAAGGGAGCTTGCTTGCATGGATTGCAGCAACGGGTATCAATGCTGACGACTATCTCTCTCTCATGGACTTGGAGTTGGAGGAAGATTTTGAAAATCGCTACCCAGTCCATAAAACTTCGTTTACTGTGACGGGTAAAGACGCTCCAGATGGCGATGTAGATAAAAGTACCAGCGGTGATGCGCCACAAAATGCAAGCACCGCATCTACAACGGCTAATAATGGAAATGCAAGTCCATCTCCTTCTGATACGTAAAGGGAGGTGAAGAAGTATGGCTGAGAAGTTTTTTTATCCAATTTGTTATGAGATTTCCAGCGAAAGCAAGATTGCAGGCAGACGGCCTATCAAGGTCATCCTGCATGAAATCTTTCCAGACGATTCTACGTGGCAGGAGAATGGAATCTCGTGGATTGAGAAATATGTACAAGCTAACCTGCATTCTGTAGTAGGTATGTCAATTACCGTTGAGTTTCTGACAGATGATAGAGACATTCCTTATGGGCACGGAATGACTGAGATTCGTGTACAAGATAACTTGCCTTTGTTTGAGGATGCTACTATGGTGGGGCATTTTGACAGGGCGTATATTGATGACGTTGAAATTGATGGTGTAACGAAGCGAGTGTTGATTGCTGAGGGAACACTGGACGAGATGCGTTATCCAAAGTTTGTAGCTTGGCTGCGTGAGCATATGGCAGAATCCACTATTAAGGGATCTGTCGAAATTGTTGGTAAAGCCGAGCATGATGGATACATTATTTACTCCGGCGGTTGGAAAGAGCAGGGTCGTATTCCGCAAATCTATGATTACAGTGGCTATGCAATCCTTAGCGTCAAACCGGCTGATGAGGCCGCTATCGTGATGGAGTTAAATAATAAAAAGCAACAAAAGGAGGAAAGTACCATGGATGAGAAGCTGAAAAATGAATTGATGGCGGTCATCTCCGGAGCTGTTTCCGAGTCCAATTCCAAGTGGGATGAATACTGGGCAAAGGTTGAGGCAAAGGATGCTGAGATTGCCCAGCTCCAGGCGGACATCAAACTCAAGGAGGCCGAAATCGCACAGCTGCGGGCCGACTTTGAGGCGGCAAATGCCGCACAAGCCGCTGCTGAGGCTGGACTGACTGAGGCAAATGCCGCCAAGGAGACGGCAGAAGCCAGTTTGAGTGAGGCTAACGCCAAGATCGCCCAGCTTGAAAGCGAAGCTGCCAAAGCCGAGCTAAATGCAGCATTGGCACCTTACACCGAGGAGCAGCAGGCGATCGCAAAAGAGGAGATCGACGCTTTCAATGAGAACCCCGGAAGTGTGGAAATCAATGCTATCGTGGGCAAGATTTGTACTGAGATGGTGCGCTTGTCACGCGAGAAGTCGGTTGCAGAAACCAACGCTGCCAGTGAAATTGATGTTTTCGCTATGACAGACAGCACTAAGCTGGAAGCTGACGACGGTGAAGTCGATGTATTCTAAGAAAGGAAAGTGAGAGGAAATGAAAGCAAAGACTATCGGTTATTTCAAGAATGTTCAGAACGTCGGCTACTGCAAAGCTGCTGTCGATCTGAAGGTGGGTATGGGCGTGATTCTGGATCGCGCTGCTAAGACGGCTAATTTGCCTGCCAGTGCGGATGAGGCTAAGGCGTGCCACCGCATCGTTACCAATATTAACGATAAGCCTGAGATGCACAATTACAGTGAGACTGTGGAGGTCAAGGAGGGCGAATATGTTCGTGCTGACGATTTGACTTCCGTGGCAAACATGGAGATGGAGTTTGCCGACTATGAGATCAACGGCGGTGTTGACAGTGTTGACGCTGGCGATACCCTGGTGTTTGGCACTGATGGCCTGATTGTAAAGGGCACAAGTGACGGCTACAAGGTGTACTTTGAGGTCATCGAGAAGACCGCGTATATGGGTAAGGGTATTCTGGCCGTTATCCGCGTGCAATAATGAAGGAGGGAGAAAACATGAACCCGATTTATGAAATCAATATGAACAATGCTCAGGTTGTTGTTGACACTGGGCGTGTTAAGCAGAACTCCCCTGTTGTCGAGGTGTTTTCTGCTCTCGCAGCGGGCATGAAGCCCAATGTGGATGCCAAGGTTTTGGACAAATCTGTGGCAACGCTGAAGGAGCTGTCTTCTAAGGCTTTGGCTGGCGATCTTGCCGCACAGAGCGAAATCAATACCATTGTCCGTTTCGCTATTGAGCCGAAACTGCTGGAGGCTGTGCGCCTATTCGACTTTATGGGTACTTATCGTCGGATCGGATACCACGAAGCTCCTATGATGAAGACCTATAAGTATGAGAGCGTGGATTCTCGTTTCCAGGCTTCCAGTGCTGATGTGCCGTTTGCGGCTTGGAATTGGCGTGAGTACCCCATCGGCACCCAGACTATTTCTGGTGGCTTTGCTGTTGATTACCGTGAGCTTCAGAGCGGCAATTTCGACGGCAATATTGCCGAGGGTATGAACCAGGTGCAGACTGATATGCAGAATAAGGCTGTCTATTATGTGATGACTGTTCTGTACAATGCGCTGAAGAACGCTAAGGGCGTGAAGCACTTTGCTGAGTCCACCGGTATTACCAAGACCGGCGTTGACAATATGCTGAAGTCCATGCGTCGGTACGGCAAGGTCAACATCGCTGGTGACTACTCTGTGGTTAGCCAGTTTAACGATTTTGCTGGGTTCAAGTCTCTGGCAGCTGACGAGACGCGGTACGCAAACACTATTGTCGCTGAGGAGATTCGTAAGACTGGACTTGTCAATTTGTACAACGGCGCAATCGTGACCGAGCTGCCCAACGCAATTAACTGGACGAAGCTGAATGCTGCGGGCACCGACTACGATCTGTATATGCCCCAAGGTCTGCTGTTCTTCCTGCCCCGTGGCGCTGTGTCCCCGCTGCAGGTCTTCCTGCGTGGTGGTCTGACCACTATGACTGGTGACGACATCGTGACTCGGCAGCATCTGACCCGCTTCGACATGGAACTGGGCGCTGGTGTTGCGGAGGGTATGGAGGATCAGATCGGTCTGATTTCCGACACCAACTTTGAGGCACCCACCGCCTAAGCGACGAACTAAATCAAAGAAAACTAAAAGGGAGGGGTAAAACCCTCCCTAATTTTCAATAACAAGGAGAATCGTTATGGCAACAAATAACAATGTCCTGGTAAATAATCTGTGCGCTTGGCCTCTCTCTTTCTGGCGTAAAGCTGGGCAGGGTGATGTTGAGATCCCCGCGAACGCGAAGAACTGGCCTCTGCTGTCATTCGAGGAGGTTCAGGCACAGATTCAAACTGGGAATAGGATGTTCACTGGCACAGACGGTATGGGCAACCATGCTCGTATTCAGATTGTCAATGATGAGCAACGTAAGCAGCTTTTCGGCCTGGAAAGTGTGGAGACAGACGCTCCTGCTCTGCTGAACCTGGATGCTGTCAAGGCATTGCTGAATATCCGTACTAAGGCCAAGTTCAACGAGCAGCTTAAAGCAATGGTAACAACCGATGCTGAGAAGAAGATGCTGGTAGAGTTGGCACAGCAGGCCGGGTCAGATGATGTTGAGACGTGGAAGGTGGATGCCCTACGTGCTCTGGCTGAAACTGCCGCCGTTTAGGTCTGAGAGAGGAGAGGGTATGGAATATGCCTAACGCTAAGAGAACAACCTTTGCGGATATTGAGAAAACCTTCCATTCCATGCCTTTGACGAAATTTGGAATCCCAGAAGGATTAGAGGCAGAATGGCTTGCCACAGCGGTTGCAGATTATGAGTTGAATTTAAGCTGCGACTTGCGGTATAACGAGAAAACACAAAAGTTTGCCGGCAAACTGGATAGAACCGTTTGCCGGACGCTGGCGCAGATGATGTATGTGTCTTATCTGCAAAGGGAATTGAGCCGTGTCATGGCCTTGAATGGTATTTACGGTAAAGATGTACAGCTGACAGGGCAGGATGCTACAAAGCGTGTGACCAAGCAGGAGCTTGACGATCAGATTGCTTTGGTTGAAAGACTGCTCCATCGGCAGAAAGATCATACGTATGGATAAGGGGTGGTAATATGTCAGAGGAATCCAAGAGCTGGTATCGGATGACACGCCCCCTTTTCAACAGCGGTTTTGAGGATGATGAGTTTTGGGCATATGGTCAGGATGGCTTTCAGGAGGTGCTTGACTCTTTTATCGGGGCCGATGTGTTGATCTATGATAAGGCTGTATATGCCCAGCCACAACAGGTAAGAGCAATCGTTCAAAATAAGACCAGCGATGTTTACAACAGCACGACAGTACGACAAATTCTCTGTAATATTGGAATTTTGAAGTGCGGGCAGTATGTGAAATACGATGGAGCATTCTGGCTGGTCAGTGCGTTGCCAGACAACAACCGTATTTACGAAAAAGCGGTATTGTGGAAATGCAAACATTCCATTCGATTTGTTTCCCCGCTGACTGGTGAGATTGTAGACTATCCAGTATTTAGCACCAATAGTACACAGTACGGTACAGGTGAGTTGGAAAAGACCCACATGAATGTTGGAGAAGATCAGCATTTAATTTATCTCCCATTTAACCAAGAGACGATTTTGCTGGATGACAATTTCCGCTTTATCATGGATAAAAGACGTGACAAGCCAAGTGTCTATCGTATTACAAGGGTAGATCCTGTTTCTTATGCGGTAGGCAGTGAGCGTGAGGAGGATGGGTTAATTCAATGGTCAGTGCTGCAAGACCAGCTGAATACCGCAACAGACAGTGTTGAACTGATGATTGCAGATTATCATGCTGCTACCTCTGGTGGTGTAGAGGAAGTACCAGGGTCAACGGCTTCTCTCATATTGACTGATTTGGACGGAGACTTCAGATTGGCAAGTGGCGAAACAAAGCAAGTACAGGTTCGTTGTTTGACGGCTGATGGAGATCCTATTGATCCACCTCAATACCACTTGGAATGCGACTTTGGCGGTGCAGTCAGTATTATCGCAGAGGAAGATGGTGTAATTACATTACAGGCAAAGAGCGATCCATCTTATGTTGGAAAGCAAATTGAAATCAAAGCGATCAATGACGAACTCGCGTGTGAGGCTGTCATTACTATTCAAATCGTGAATTGGTAGGGAGGTGAAGAGAGTGCCGCATTTTGACGCGATGATTCAGCAAAAAATCCTTTTGAAGCGTAAGCTGCTACAAAATCAGGCAGTGGTAAACCTGCTTTGTAATGTGGGCAATAATGTAGTGGAGTTTGAGAATATCAGAACGGGAAGCAAAAGTCCTGCGGCGTCTCTTATCAAAACTCACTTTTATGTCCCAGATACACAAACAGTAGATAAAAACTTCATTACGATGCGTAGCCGTGTGGTATATACCGACTCGAATGTGGTGAAGGAGACGGGGATCACCGTCTATATCATCTGTAACGAACACCAAATTGACTTGCTGCAGGGTTCCAGAGCGGATCTGCTGGCAGATGAGGTTGATTGTATTCTGAATAACGGAGAGGAACCTTTGTTTGGGCTGGGAGGAATTGTTCTGAGCACAGCAGATGAGGTTCAGTTTAACGAAGGATATTCTGGGTGGCAAATCCCATATATCACTCACGAGAGGAATAGGAGCGCAGAACTGTTATGATTGATAGTCTAACTGCGCTGACAGGCGAAGCGTACAAAATTACACCAAAAATTGGAGTGAGGAACCCAACATTGAGGGAGATCTACCATTATGGGGAGCAGCAGTATTTTGGACTTGCACAGACAATTTGTGCAACACCCGCTGACCGTAAGGTAGAGATATGGGACGCTATGAATACTTATTGGGATAGGATAGACGAGTATGAGTTGTTTGTGTCTACGTTTAGAGCTATCCAGTTGCGTGACACGAAGATACTGTTTGGGGATTTAGATGTGGCTTCGTTTCAACCTATGCCCTCAAAGAACCTCAAAGATTTTGTTCTTGTGAATCGGGATGGGGCGGTAATCGACCGTGCGGTTTACAAGTTGCTAACTGATTATCTACGGCATATCCATCAGTTCAAAAAGAATGAAGTGAAGCCGTATGACGATTATACCAGAGATATTATGATCGAGGCGGATCGGGATGATCGCGAGGACGCAGCAAACAAGCCGTTCAAGTCCATGCTGAAACCACTTGTTTCTTCGGCAATAAACCTGCCTGGATCTCAATTTCGATGGGATACTGTTTGGGATGCACCTATCGGAGTGTTTATGGACAGTATTATGCGTATGCAAAAGCGTGACCATTACTATTTCACAATGCTTGGAATTTATAGTGGTTGCGTTGATATGAAAAAAATCAACAAAAAAGAGCTTGAATGGATGTCTGACTGACACCTGCGGCTAACAAGAAAGGATGGTTAATTATGCCTAATTTTGACATTAAGAGTGCTGTTATCAACAGATTTCTCCGTCTAACCGAGGTAGATCTGGAGTCTGGTATGGTGAATTGGGTGCTCAGAAACATCGAAAGCCCCCAGGCTGAGTTCACTGGCGAATCTGTGGATAAGACCGACGAGCGTGGTATTCTAATCTCACGTTTTGATACCGCCAAGGGTTTCACTCTGTCCGGCGAAAGTTCTAAGCTGGAGCTTGGCCTGATGGCTTCTCAGCTGGGTACTGAGGTTCAGGTGGCGACCGCCGACAAGAAGATCAAGGGTGAGGATTTCGAGATCATCACGATTGTGGAGGACAGTGGTGAAAAGAAAGCTACCATGGCTTATACCCCGACGACTACCCCCAGTGTGGTGTACGCGATCAACAAGGACAAGTCTCTGGGCGATCCCATTGAAGTCGGTACTGCTGATGAAAACGCCAAGATTACCGGAAATGTTATCACGCTGCCTGATACCTATACCGGAAGTCGTATTGGCGTGCTGTATCAGTACGAGACGGACGAGGCCGTTCGTGTGACCGACAGCTCTGAAACCTTCAACAAGAATGCCAAGTATATTGCCAAGATCCTGGCTGAAGATGTGTGTGGTGTGACCGCTGCTATCACTATTGTGATTTCCAAGGGTAAGCTGGACAACAACTTCAGTCTGAATCTGACCACCGAGGGCACCCACCCCTTCAGCATTTCCGCCATGAAGGATTACTGCTCCGAGGAGGAAGAGCTGTGCTACATCCTCATCGGTAAGGCAGTTGGCGTGGGCGTGTAAGCGATGAAGCGTCATTGCCGGGTGTGCGGTGCAGAGTACGAGTATTGCTATTCCTGTGAAAAGGTTCATAGCTGGCGTGCTCTGACCGACACCGCCGACCATTACTATATTCTCAATGTCTTGATGGAATATCAGGGCGATCACGATGCTGTGAAAGCCTATCATGCTCTTAGCAAACGTGGTGTGAATATTCGAGAGACAGACGGCCTTTTGCCGAGTGTGAAAATGCTCATGGTGGAAATCGCCTCAAAAGTGAAAGGTATGAATGGGACGAGAAAGAAAGCTGTTCCCGCTGGTCAGGCGGTCGTTGAGAAGAAGGATGAAAAGCAGTTGCATTCAACAGATGATGCTGAGGTAAGTGAATAAGAATAAAGAAGAGGCGTTGCAGAAAATAGGCTGCAGCGCCTCCTTTTTCGATTTGGAGGTGAGTAGAGGTGAATATCCTGGCCGTTGATCAGGCCAGACATGGTGCGTGGGCTGTTTTCGATTATGAAGAAAAGTCTCTGGTTGACTATGGGACGTGGGCTTTTGAGAGCAAAAATCATACATTTGAACAGGCAATTTTGCACATCGAGGCGTTGATAAATGAAGTGATACACACGCGCTGCATTGATGCGGTTTTCTTTGAGGACATTCAGTTGAGAAAGAATGTGCAATCTTTCAAGAAACTGGCACAGTTGCAGGGTGTACTCGTAAATCTGTGTGAGAAAAACGAATACCTTTATGGTCTTGTAGCACCAACGCAATGGCAAAATTTTTGTAAAGCACGAGGCAGAACTACCAAGGAAATCAAATCCAAGGTAAAAGAGGTGGAGCTTGAACCAAAGAAAAGTTCCAAAATTCTTTCTCTGCAATTTGTGCGGGAAAAGTTCGGAATCGAGACTGATAATGACAACCTTTCGGATGCAATCTGTATTGGTCACTATGTCGTAAACAATTTGGAAATATCAAAAGGAGAGAAAACATGAGTGCAAACATGAAGAATCGTATTTGTGGTGAATTTGCCGAGGACTTTGAGGACATTCAGGATTTGATGGAGGATGTGCTTCCTGAACCTTCCTTGCTTGAATACTATCGTCGGCTGAAAAAGAGGGAAATTCTCTGGAACGACGAAATTGATGATGCCACAGTCGACATTGCGCTTTACATCCGAAAGTGGAATGCAGAGGATAGAGGCATTGAACCGAAGGATCGTCGGCCTATCAAAATCCTTATCAATTCAGACGGCGGCAGTGTGGATACAGTGCTACACATCATTGATATGATCCACTTATCTAAAACCCCCGTTTATACCATTGGCATGGGACGAGTTTATAGTGCTGGTGGCCTTTTGCTGATGGCCGGTCACAAACGGTATATCTTCCCTCATACCAGTTGTCTTATTCACGATGGATCTTCTGGTGCAATCGGCAGTATTGGCAAAATGTTGGATAACTTGGAATTTACCAAGGAGCTGGAGGTGCGGATGAAAGCGTATATCATTTCCAGCACTCACATTACGGAGGATGTTTATGACAAGAACTACCGGCGAGACTGGTTTATGTTCAGTGAAGAAATGATTAAGTTGGGAATCGCTGATGAGATTGTGACAGACATTGATACCATTCTTTAAGGAGTGAAAAATATGGCGCGGAAAAATATTGGCGTGAGCATTCATGATGTTCCTATTACCCTTTCTGAACACCCGTTTTATGGGCTGAGGCTGGATGAACAGCAAAAGATTTTTCGGGATGCGATTTGGAGCAAGGAGAAACTGGTTGTTTTCTGTAACGCCAAGGCAGGTACAGGAAAAACACTTATTGCTACTGCCACGGCCAATCTTCTATATGAGTATGGCAGAAGCCAAGGCATTGTGTATATCGCTTCACCGACACAGGAACAAAAACAAGGTTTCCTAAAGGGAACTATCGAAGAAAAATCCGAACCGTATTTCGAGCCGTTTTATGAAGCGTTAGATAAGATAGGTGTGAATCGGAACACCGCATTTTATGACAGTTCTATCAACGAGAAGTACCAGAGCGCCTACATCGAATGTTTGACACACACTTTTCTGCGAGGCACGAACTTTGAGAACAAGGTAGTTATTGTAGATGAAGCCCAGAATTTCTACTTTGATGAGTTAAAAAAAGTGCTAACACGTGTCCATGATAGCTGCAAAGTAATTGTTATCGGACATGACGGACAGAACGACCTTATTTCCAATCCGGAGCGTTCTGGATTTGTGCCTTACATGGAGTGGTTTAACAATGATGAGCGGACGGCAGTTTGCCGTCTGGAAAAGAACTATCGTGGCTGGATCAGTCAACACGCGGATGATTTGACTTACAATCTGGCTATGAAAATGAACTGATTCTGGAGGATTATGATAATGAAGAAAATCGCAGTGAATACTGTAAAAGCCTTTCTAAAAGAGCACAAGCGTGAAGACGCATATACCCAGACATTCACCATGGGAGACAGTTCTTTTGAAGTGGCCTTTCACACAGCGTTGACAGTAAGTGAGAAAACCACCTTTATCAATCGGGTGATTTCCGGTTGTTTTGATTCTACGGGCAAATTCCGGCCTGAGTATGTTTCCCCTATGCTGCGGGCCACAATTATGCAGATGTGTACGAACCTTCCGCCCCTGACTCTCAAAAACGAAACAGACGATGAGGGCGCTGCGGCATTGGATTTGAACGGCATGAACGAGCTGTATTTGGCTCTCAATCTGGATGCCGTGCAGAATGAGGGGTATCAGGCTATGTTGGGTGAAATGGTTGCCCTCTGTACTCAAGCTATCGACTGGAAGAAGGGCTGTACTTTGAGTGGTAACACAACGGAGAACGCTCTGCGTGATTTGATTGTGGCTCTGACTACAAAGGTGGATAGTCTGAATGTGAGCGACCTGATGCAGTTTGCAGGTGATCTGTCTGTTGCGACAAAGGGGTTAGACGAGGGCGGCATTTTGCAAGGATTACTTAAACTCCACGAGGGGAAGAAAGAGTAAAAGAAGGAGGTGGCGGCATGGGTACGACTATTCGTGAAGCTCTTGCGGCAGCGAACAAAAAATTGATGGGAAAGATTGACGATGCCATGAATAATGAAGTATTCAAAGAGATTCAAGACGAAGAAGCCGCCACCATTTACGAGGTTATCTATAAAGTCTATACGCCTCGAATGTATCGCAGACGCGGAGAATATGGCGGTATGGCTGACCCTTATAACATTGAAATTGAGGGAGGAACATCCCGTGGTGGAGTTATGGCGGTAGTCAACTTAACCGATCCGAATCCGGGCGGCTGTATGAGCGAGGGACAGGTGACGACCGGGAAAAATCTTCCCGAACTAATCGAGTACGGGCATGGGTACAAGTTTTATCAATACGACTTTCCGAAACAAGGCGCGGCCTATATGGGGCCGCGTCCTTTTACTGCAAAAACGATTGAACACCTAAAAGCAAGTAAAGCACACATCACTGCTTTGAAAGCAGGATTACAAAGGCAGGGTGTCAAAGTGAAATGATTTTTGAAATAAAGGGTGGTGAGAAAAGATGGACGAAGATCTGAAGATTGTATTGACGAGCGAACTGGAGGCCGACGAACAGGCTTCCGCACAACGAATTTCAGCGCAGCTTCCTAATATTGCGAAGATGATCAACTCGAAAAGCACTATCAAGGTTGGCGTTTCTCTGGATAGCTCTAACATTCAGTCTGAAGCCCAAAAAGTAAGTCGGCAGATCGCTCAGGCAACGAAAACACAAGGTATCGGCGTTACGTTGAATTTGGATCAAAGCTCTGTTGCAAAAATCCGGCAAGAGCTAAACAACTTGAAGGTCAGTCCTGATATTTCTCGCGCCATGACCGACCAGCTGGATAAGATGGGCATTCAGATTGATCGGATTACTGGGCGGTGGCAAGCAGTCAACGGTGAAGAGGAGCGAATGCTGAACCTGACTATTCAGGGCACAGATCAGATGCAGCGCACGGTCACTTATTTGCAGACCTACAACACTGAGACGGGCGAAATCAACACCCACTTGACCAATGTGACAGCCAATCTTGAACGCCAGCGGAATGTCCAGGAGCAAATTGCAAAGCAGGCGCAAAAGGATAATGAATCACGAGTTTCATACTTAAATCGGCAGTTGTCTATTTTGGCCGATGTCCAGGCTGCTTATGCTGGTTCCACCTCTGTAAAGCCGATCAAGGATAGTTCACATTTGGAAACGCTGAATAATACCTATACTGCTCTTAATGCTCAAATTCAGAATATGATTTCTGCTGAGGGGCGTTTGGACAATGTGCAGCGTTCCAGCCTGGAGGCGCAGATTGCTAATCTGCAACGGCTTGTAAAAGAGTATCAGAATGCGGAGTATGTAGCGACCAAGCTGAGGACAAAAGACATCGGTTCAATCAAGGGCGACCAACTTTCCGGTTTGGAGGCTTTGGAAAAACGGCTGGAGGCTGCGGGAACGCTCACCGAGACATTTAAGACGAAAATCGACGGACTGAAGACCTCTTTGCAGAATGTTGGCACTAAAGATGAGCTTGTGACATTTCTTAACAGCTTTGACCAGCTGAATAACGATGTGTCTGTGTTTCAAGAGCGGCTACGTGGTGTCAATGCTATATACACTCAGTTGATTGGTTTGGATAAACAGATTACCTCTGTGCAAGCTCAAATGGTGAAGTTAGACCCCAAAGCCGATCAGAATAAGTTGGTTGCTTTGCAGGGGCAGCTTGCAGTCCTACAGAACCAGAGAACTACCTTGGAGGGACAACTGGTTCCTTATGTGGATATCGTTCAATACGCACAACAGGCGGCGGCTCTTGAACAGAGCCGCCTTTTGAATGGTTCTCAGCTGGTATATACCCAGATGGAAATTGCGGATAAGGCGAGAGAATACGATGCCGCTATGCAGCGCATTCCGAGCGCTATCGCTGATTTGCAAACTAAATATAATCAGCTGGTGCAACCCACGGAGTCTGTTACTCGGAATATGAGACAGCTTCGGGAACTGGCGTCGCAATATAGCTCGAATATGGGCGATCGGGAAAAGGTTCAGACATATGAACGGCTGCAACAACTAATTGGAGCGTGCAGCAAAGAGATGTCTGAGCTGATGCGTGTCCAACGTGGCGAGGTCAACGATTTTAGATTCACTCAAAGTCTGGAAAAGGCAAAAGCGGATTTGGCAACCGTTGGAAGAACGTGGAGTGCCTTAAAAAAAGATCCTGGATTGAACGCACAGTTCCAGCAGTTGGAAGCAAATCTCAGACGAGTAAACAGCCAGACAGATTTGACTAAGTGGACAGCACAATTCAGTGCGTTTAAGTCTGAGGTTAAGGCGGCAGGGAAGAATATGCAATCCCTTGGCGATGTTCTGAAGAACAATGTCGGTAAGGTATTGCAGTGGGTTTCAGCTACAACGCTACTGTTCAGAGCCTTTCGTTTGCTGAGGTCTGCGATTTCAACGATTATCGACCTGGATACGGCTATGGTGGATTTGCGTAAGGTTACAGTGGCAACAGAGGCGGAGTATCGCAATTTCTACGCTACTGCAAACGATACAGCAAAGGCACTTGGAGTAACGACAGAGGCGGTCATCTCTCAAACCGCTGAGTGGGCACGTTTGGGTTATACTATGGCCGAGGCCGCAGAGTTGTCTAAAAACTCTGCAATTTTTGCGGCAATTTCTCCTGGTATGGACATTACTCAGGCAACAGATGGTCTGGTCAGCGCCTTGAAAGCGTTTGATGAAATCGACGTAAACGATTCCTTGGACGGTATCATCTCTAAGGTTAATGATATTGGCAATAAATTTGCTGTTTCCAATAAGGATATCGTAGAGGTTATGACCAGAAGCTCTTCAGCAATGAAAGCGGCGAATAATACTTTTGAGGAAACTGTGGCTCTGGCTACTGCCGCTGTGGAGATTACAAGAGATGCCTCCAGTGTCGGTAATGCTCTGAAAACTGTGTCTATGCGTATTCGTGGGTATGACGAAGAACTTGAAGAGTATTCAAACGATGTCGCTGAATTGACAGGGGATATTGCGGATCTTACCAAAGTTGCCAGCAATAATAACCAAGGTGTTAGACTGTTTGAAGTTGGCGATCCCGATACTTACCGTTCCACATATGACATTCTTCAAGATATCGCAACAATTTGGGATGAGCTGACAGATAAGAACAGGGCACAACTGCTGGAAGTTTTGTTCGGCAAACGGCAAGGCCAGATTGGTTCGGCTATTCTTTCCAATTTTGAGCAGGCTCAAAAAGCTATCGAAACAATGGAGAATAGTGCTGGTAGTGCAGAACGCGAAATGGATAAGATTACCCAGTCTTTGGAATACAAGCTCAATACTCTACAACAGACCTGGGTTGGCGTTGCCCAAAATCTATTTCAGACCGATGATTTGAAATTGGTTGTTGACGGCCTGATTGCTGTTTCTAACGTGATTGACCGTTTAACACAGTCTCTTGGTTTGTTTGGATCTGGTGCTCTTATCACAACCATTGCACTGATTGCAAAGTTCAGATCGACGATGGGGTCTTTACAAACTACAGTATTGCCTGCTGTAAATGCAATTAAGGCATCTGGGGTAGCTATGGATGGTAGTGCGGCAAGCGTACAATTCTATGCTACGAAACTGATAGGGCTGGACAAGTCTCAACAGGCAGCTGCTATGAGCGCACTTGGACTAACTGCGGAGCAGAAGAAACAGATCACAACGATGTCTGCTCTAATTGTTTCTGCCCAAAGATATACAATCCAGGAGCTTGCCGAAAAAGCGTCTACGGATAAAGCGACCGCTTCAGCCCTTGCTAAAAATATGGCAAAGGCCACTGAAAAGAGAACAACGGAACAGCTTTCTGCCGCAATGATGGTGGAAATTCTAAATTCCAACAAATTGACCGCTACCCAAAAGCAGGCGATTATTGCATCTTTGGAACAAGCTGCGGCAAACGAAACCCAAGCATTTTCATGGAAAGTTGTCGGCGCAAATGCCAAGGCAGCGCTTGCAGCTATGGCGACTAATCCCATGACGTGGATTATGCTGGCGGTAACTGCGGTTATGGCATTGGTGCAGGCGTGGCAGAGCTATAAGCAGGCGCAAGAGGAAGCTCGTCAAGCGGCGATTGATGCTGCGAACTCGGCGGCTACACTCAGCGATGAAATTGTGGATTTGACAGGTCGCTACTTGGAGTTGAGCGAAGCTGTTAAAACAGATGATTCTGTCAAGGAAGATTTGCTTTCTACCCAAGACGAGCTTATTGACAAGCTCGGAATAGAAAAAGATCGAATCCAGGAGTTGACCGAAGAGTACGGGAACCTTACGGACGCAATTAAAGCAGCCGCGATAGAATCTCTCCAAGCGTCTGAGCGCGATTTGCGTGGTGGTCTTAACGCTCAAAAAGATGAGCTTTTATCAACTGGGAAAGGCTCTGGCCCCGCCAACAAATCAATGAACCACATAATTACAACATGGGGAGCAGATGAAGCGGATATTAACCGGAAAGGGTTGCAAGCTCTGGTTGACGCTGGATACATTTCGGATGGCTCATTTGCTCCACGTGGTATGGAATTGTGGTTGCCCAGTGAGGATGATTTTGATCTTTCAACTGTTGAGGGAGTCATTAACGCCTATGAGCGGTTGGGTAAAATGCTGGATATTGTGTCTGAAACTGCTGGTTCGGATAACGAAGTCTACAATGCCTTATTTGATGCCTACAACAAATGCTCATCCGCAGTAAAGAGTTATCAGGACAGTATTTCGTCGTTGAACAACAATTTGGCTGAACAGTATATGCTGCAAGGCTTGATTGGAAATGAGATCCCGTCTACGGAAGATGAGTTCAACGACTATCGGCAGAGCGTGATAGCTGCGGCTGAGGAGAGCGGAGAATTTATTGGCTCAAGTCAAGATATTGCGAACGCTGTTGACTCTGTTCTGAAAAGCCAGTCGCATTTCGCGGCTTTCTATGCTGAGGATTTGGCTGGAGCCTCTGAGGAGACGGGTCGCTATATTGCACAGCTTCAAAAGTTGCCAGAGGTGCTTTCAAAACTGAAATCAGCTTATGATGTTTTGGAGGCGGCTCAAAAAGAGATGGCAGACGGCGGAGGGTTGTCTGCTGATACTATTGAAAAGCTGGCTTCTGCTGAGGACAATTATCTTGATTATCTCTATGAAGAAAATGGGGTTGTCAAGCTCAATACTGAGGCATGGAAAGAAAACGCCAATGTTAAAATGCAGAATGAGATGGCCGAAATCCAAAAGGAAATCGACTCGTTGGAAGAGCAAAATGAGGCTTTACGTGAGAATATTGCTTATTATGAGGAGCAACGTCAGCTTGGTAGTGATGGCGGTCTATGGAGTAATTTGATTGCTAAGGCAACAAATGAAATCAATGAGAATACCGACGCTATTGCTGCTAACCAAAATAAGCTGGCAATTTATGAGTCGTTGTATGGAAATATCACGGGAAGTCTGGATGCTTATAGTGCGGCACTAAACAACTTTTCCAACGTAGCAAGCACCATTGATTCTGTCTCCGATTCGTTCCAAACCCTTGCAGAACTGCAGGCTGAGGTTGCAAATGGGTTCTCGCTGTCATTGGACAAGGCTTTGGAGTTCGCTAAGGTTTATCCTGAAATTCTCAACAATGCTCAAGTATCTGCTGATGGACAGGTTATTCTGAACGAGGGTGTTGTCAACTCGTTTATTCAAGGAAAAAAGGCCGAGTTGGACGCACAGATTGATGCAGAGGTTGCCAAGCTGGAAGCGGATAAGGCCGTGTTGGAAGCGAAGGTTCAAGCAGCGCAGGCACAACTTGATCTCGCCCAAAATGTAGGTGAGGGAGAGGGTCAGATTGCTAAAGAGCTGGCGGAGTATCGTATCAACGCTGGCAATATTGTAGCACAAGCTCTGATTGACGCAGGGATTGATGAAGCTACTGCATTTAAGCTGGCGGCGGCAGCTATGGCCCAGAACGCAGAAGAGTTTGATCGTGTTGCTATGGAGGTCTGCACTGATGTAAACGGTAACTTTAATCAGGCCGCATATGCGGCAGCACAGGCTGTTTACAACAACATGACACAGGCGAAGCTGGATGTTGCTTCTTTTGCGAGACAATGCCAAGAAGCTGCTAAGGCTATGGCTGGAGTCGCTGGTGGTCAGGTTGCTGGATCAAGCGGTGTTCAGGGTGGCTCTGGTGGTGGTGTTGGCGGTAGTGGGATTTCTCTAAATCTAACAAGTGGGAGTTTCCAAGGTACTGATTATAACTATACTGCCAAGCAAACAAATCTGGACGATTTTATTTCGCAGATTCAGCTTGATATCTCCAGCTACCAGAATGCGATTGCTCAGATTGATGGACAAATTGCCGCGCTTCGTGCGTTGAAAAATATCCCCTTGAAAGATTTTAAGGGTGGATTAGGCTCTGGTGGCGGTGGAGGCTCAGGTGGTGGATCTTCTAAGGAAGTTGAAGAGTATATTGCTGACATTGACGCATACCGTGAAGCAATCGAGCGTCTGCGCAAGGCTCAAGAAGTCAGATCTAATATTGAGACGAGAATCGACGAGTCTGATAATCTGAAAGAGAAGATCCTATTGGAACGACAGTTGATTGGCGCTTACGAGCGTGAACAAGATGCTCTACACAATCTAAACAACCAGAGGGATAGCACAATCACAGCTGGCGTTGCAGCGCTCCGTGAGTTGGGCTTTGTTGTGAAGTACAATGCAGATACCAATGAACTCTGGATTGAGAATATGGAGCGTCTCAATGATCTGACAGCCGACAGCAAGGGAGAATACGATACCTTGCAAGAGGCGACAAACGCTCTTCGCAAGGAAACGGAAGATTTAATCGGTTCGCTGACCGATCTAAACGAAGAAAATCGGGATGCTTCTGCTAACTGGTGGGAGTTGCAGCACAGTATGAAAGATTCCCGTGAAGAGATTCTTTCTTTGCTTGACGCTATTGTGGAAGAGGCATCTAAGGCGGTTGATTCTATCCAAGACGTTTACGACACCCTACATGATGCCGCCGATGAGTATGCGGAAAGTGGATACATTACAGTTGATACTTTGCAGAACATTATCGGATTAGGTGTGAAGTATGTGGCGTATCTTATGGATGAAAACGGCCAGCTGGTCATCAATGAGGAGCGCATTCGTGATGTGATTGCGGCAAAGACACAGCAACTTGCAATCGAGAGTTCTTTGTCTTACATTGAGGCTTTGCGTATCGCGAAAATGGAGGGGAATATCGAAACCCTTAACAATTTGCTGTATGCTACCGAGGAAGCGACTGACGCTACATGGGGCTTCGTGTATGCAAGTTTGGCTATGGCAGGGCTGGATCAAGATCAGTATAAAGCAGCGCTGGACAACATCAATGCTATTCGTGCATTGGCTGACAGCGCTGTACAAAGCATTGGGCAAACTGCTGGCGGCGTGACTGACGAGCTGAAAAAGATGCAGTCTGGGCTTGACGATATCTTAAAGTACGTTATGGATATGTTGAAACAACGAATCAACGATCAGATTGACGCACTGGAAGATATGAAAGACGCTTACTCTGAAATCATCGACCAGAAAAAAGAGTCGCTGGATGCTACGAAGGATGAGGCCGACTACGAAAAAAAGCGTGCTAACAAGCTGAAAGAAATTGCTAAATTACAAGCTCGTATTGATGCGCTTAGTTTGGATGACAGTCGAGAGGCGCAGGCGGAACGGGCCAAGCTATTGGAGGAGATGGCTGAGTTACAGGAAGACTTGGCAGACGAACAGGCAGATAAGGCTTTAGATGCTACCAAAAACGCTTTGGATGATATGGAAGACGCCTATCATCAAGAAAAGGATAAAGAAATTGCAATTCTGGAAGATAGCATTTCCTCTTATCAAAAACTTTATGACATGGCGATCGACTATATTCAGAACCACTGGGATACACTGTATTCCGAACTGATTGATTGGAACACGCAATATGGAAGTGTGCTGAACAGTGAGATAACTACTGCGTGGGATAACGCTCTGGCAGCGGCACAACGGTATGGGAGCTATGTGTCTGCCCTCAAAAATATTGGTGCTGATATTGATGCTGCGGGTGCTACAGGTAAAGAGCCGAACACCGTTGTTGGAAATACGAATTATGGCAACCAGTCTTCAAATGATGAAATGATTCATGCCATTATTAAGCAAATGTACGCAAATAGCCAGGAGCATCATACGGCCAGTGACGCTCGCAAGAAAGAACTAAGCGATTATAGCTTGCGGCTTGGTGAACAACTGGCGCAGTACGGTGTCTACACTCATCGGGACAATGGAACCTGGTATATGGATGGGTCGAAAGAGCTTCTGTTCGATAAATATAAGAAGTACATTTACCATACGGGTGGTTTTGCTGGCGTGGATGGATCAGTCAAAGACAATGAGATTATGGCAAAATTGGAAAAAGGCGAACCGGTATTGACAGAAGCGATGTGGAATACAGTAACTGAGATGGTGAATCGAATGAGTAAGCTGTCCGCCGCATTTAGCGATATGCCTGGGTATGTTAATGCTCCTATTTTGCCCGAGTTGTCAAAGGTCAGCGCTGGTGCTGTGAGCAATGTGTATAACAATAGTTCTCAGCCTGTGGAAATTCATATTGGCGATACCATTATTCAAGGCAACGCAAGTCCTGAAACGGTGAACGGTCATGTCAAAGTTACTCGTGATATGGTCAACCAAATTGCACGGATTCTGAAAATCAGGATCTAAATTAGTCAGGGTGGGGAGATTTTCTTCCCACCCATTTTAGGCTGACGAAGCCGCCCAGACGGTGACATGTCTGGTATATCCGTCTGTCAAGCGGGTTTGATGAGAGGAGGTGTGGCGGATGTATAAAACTTATGAGTTTACTTTTGCAGATACTCCGGCTTCATTGTATGGAATGTTTGTTGCTGATATCGGCAGCAACAAACACAATGACAACGGTTTTGGAAATCAGGCTAACATCGTAGAGACAAGAATTGCGAATCGGATTACTCCACTGCATTTTGGTGTGCGGTATCACGATCAACCTTTGAGCTTTACACTTATCTTCGGAAGCGAACAGTACATGGATCGCTATCAGTTGCAAGAGGTTTCAAACTGGCTGACTGGATATCAGGAGTATCAATGGCTTTCTATTGATCAGCCAGATATGGAGCATATTCAGTTTCGGTGTCTGATTCAAAAGCTAACACCAATCAGCGTGGGGTGGCTACCAATCGCTTTTGAGGCACAGGTACTGTGTGATTGCCCGTATGGATACAGTTATCCGTTTGAGGAACGTATTCAAATTAACGGTACAACAGAATATCGTTTCTATAATGACAGCACAATCAAAGAGAATTTGAAGCCAGATTTGAAAATTGAATTGGCGGCTGGTTGTACAAATTTTGCAATCACAAACAAGACTTCAAAGCAGACACTCCGTTTGTCAGGTCTTCCAGCTGGCGGGTTGCAAATTCTTATCGACAATGAAAATGAAGTCATGGTGGAAAAAACTGATGGCTATGACTTGTATAGTTTTTTCAATTTTCAATTCTTTGAGGTAGCGTCGGGAGATAATGAATTGATTTTCGATGGAAGCGGGACTGTTACAATCAGCGGACGCTATTTGTATAATGTTGGAGCATAACAAGAGAGGAGGTCAGAGATGTATCTAAACTATGCCAAAATTAAAAGTGGACAGAGAAAACAGCCTATGCTTCGGCTTCGCACTCTGGCCGGAAAAGAGCTTGGCCCAATTCCATATGTACATGATTTGAATTTTGCAATCAACTATGCAGAGTTGAGCACAATTTCATTTATGATCCCGTATCAAGTAAATGGAATGCTCAACCCTCTTTATGCCGCTGTTTCAAGTTTCAAGGTGGTTTATACAGAGGAGTTTGGCATCTATGTGTTGACTTCTCCCAGTAAAGAGGGCAATGGCGTGTCAGAAATAAAGACCGTTACAGGATATTCTTTGGAATATCTTTTCCAGAAGAAAAACCTGTTTTTAGAAGAAGGTACTTATAATTTCTGGAATCCAGTCAATTCAGCAGATACGATTTTGGGTCGTATTTTAGAATTGGATCGGACATGGCACGTGGGCTATGTGGCCCCAAGGCTGATTGGGTGCTACCGCACATTTGACCAGTATGATAGTGATGCTCTGGGTTTTTGTTACGAAGACGCCATGGAAAAGTATCGCTGTGCCATTGTGTTTGATGTGTACGATAAGAGTATCAATGTATATGACGCCAACGAAAATCCGGAAACCCTACCCATCTATTTGAATTATAACAATCTGGTCGATACGGTTAGCGTAGAGGAAATTCCAGAGGAGATGGTAACAAAGTTGCATCTCTACGGCTCGGATGGGTTGTCGGTGCGGGATGTAAACCCCACAGGAACAGACTACCTTGTAGACTTGAGCTATTTTCTCTATAACGGGGATCTGGATATCAAAGTAGGGAACAGCAATATCACATTGGCAGACCGCGTGCGGGGATGGCAGCTGGAAATTGCGGAGAACCAGCAGTATTATACTGGGCTGGCTGCGTCACGGGCTTCTTTGACAGCACAGAAATTGATGGCCGAGTCCGATCTTGTAGAATTGAACGGTGAGATGGAGAGTCTGGTAGCACAGCAAAGTGTAACTATTCAGGCGTTTTCCCTGGAAACTACTGCAAGAGGACAGCAAACACAGCAGGCAAACTTGGATCGTATCAATTCTCAGATTGCCGCAAAACAGAATGAGATCGACACACAACAGGCCAAAATCAACTCTCTGCAAGCTGAAATTGACAGCTACATGAATGATATCAAACGGCTTACTGGACGATTGGCATTTTCATCATACTTCACACAGGAGGAACAGAAAATCCTCAACCAGTATTTTATTGAAAGCACCGTAGAGGAGGAAACATTTGTTGCTACGGATGTGGACACTTCTGCGGCAGGTGCAATTTCTAAGGTAAGCGGCACTGTGTCCATAAATGCTTCAAATATCGCACGAGTGGAACTGAGCCAGTTTGCAAAAACAATGTACACTCTGGCTGGCGGTACTGTTGCGATTGGAAACGCTGGTATCTCCGCTGAAATCGTGCGGGGTACTTTGGATGTAAAGGGTGACAGCAGCTATGTATTGACGGCCTATCTGGGAAATACGAACTACAACAACCGGAAATTCAGCAGTGGACTTTTGACCATCAATGGTAGGTTATCACGGTTTTCCAGTGATATTTCTGTGAGGACGGAGCAAGGAATTACAGAATATAAAGGAACAAGACTGAGCTTCAGTACAAGCAATGCTGATTCATATTTTACAGTAAATGTGAGTGAGTTTCAACAATATTCTGTTGCAATGGAGCTATACGACTTTGGTACGGATGTTCTTTCCGATTACGCATGGCCTGTGTATGAGTTTAGCGTAGATAGCGCCAATTTCCTTTACCACGAGAAATTTGAACCGTTCAAAAATATGCTGGAACTGGGCAAGGCAGTTTATTTGGAATTGGGCAGTGAGGGATTGGTTAAGCCAAAGATTATCGGTTTTGAGCTGAACTTTGAGAAAATCAATGAGTTCAAGCTGGTGTTTTCTAACCGCTACCGTTTGCGGAACGGGGCGGAGAGTTGGATAGAGGATATCAGAAACTCCACTCGTTCAAGCCGTAGCTTTGATGCCAGCAAATACATCTATAACCGTACCGCTGACAAAGCAACCGAGATCGACATTTTTATGAACGATTTGCAAAAAGGTGCTGTTGACGCAGTGCTTTCAGCGAAAAACCAAACGGTTGTTTTTAACGGTTCAGGCATTCATGTTGGTGGTGATTCCAAATATCAGATGCGGATCATCGACAATATGATTGCCATGACAGATGACGGCTGGAAAACAGCAAAATTGGCGATTGGACGCTTTGCGTCTCCCGAAACAGGAGTACAGTGGGGTGTCAATGCGGAACTAATCGCTGGTAAGCTGATTATCGGCAATAACCTTGTACTTCAAAATCCGTTGATTGACGAAAATGGAAATGTGACTGGCACTATGATGTTTCAAGTGGATAGCACCGGAGCATGGCTGTATAATTCACGGATTGTTTTGCAGAGCAACAACGGGCTTATCATCGTAGATCCCGATTATGGTATTGTGGCTGGTACAAAGCTCTTGTTCAATACCAATGGTACTACTGTGACACCTGAATTTCTGGACAAGGCCGGCAGTATTACCTATGACTCTGAGGGAATGCCGACAAACGCGAACTTCTACTTGGATGTGAATACTGGCAATGCCTACTTCCGTGGAAAACTGATCGCTAAAAGCGGTACGATTGGTGGATTTACGATTGCTGACAGCTATCTCTATTCTGGGGCAGGCAATACACGTGTGGCTATCAACGGAGGAACAAGCTATTACTCAGAATACGCTTTGTGGGCGGGCGCAGGCAATCCTTCTATCGCTCCGTTTTGGGTTAAGAAAAACGGTGATTTTCACGCTAAGAACGGTGATTTCAGCGGAACATTGAGTGCTGCAAAGCTCAGTGGGTCGTTGACAGCTCTTGCTGGTGCAGAAATTATCGGCCCTGCTATTTATGTGCCGAACAAATCTAATCCGAAATTTAAGGTGGACTCTTCAGGCAATGTTAGCATGACTGGGAATCTGACATTGAGTAATGGAGCAATTAAATGGAGCAATCTAAATTATAGCGTACAGGAAACAATTAACGGTGCATATGATGCCGCTGCTGATGCCGCTGAGGATGCCGCAGCCGCCGCAAGAGATGCTTCTGACGCTGAAAAACTGGCAAGAAGAATTGCTAATGGTGAGTTCAACAACGGAACATTTATCAATGGAACTGAGATCTACAGCCCAACGATTTACGCAGATGAGTTTATTGTTAAACCTAAGAATGCCGCTGGGTATAGTAAATGGACTGGCGGATACAGTATGTATGGTTATTTTGGGAACTATCTCTACAAGATGCTTTCGATTTCTTACATTGATACTGGCTTCGGGCCGGAAGTTGAGTTCTGGAGTCCAGATGGTGCATATGCTTACTGGGCTTTTCCACGAACTACTTTTTCTGGGTATTTGAATTTCCAAAACGCCCATATTGAAGGGCTTTCATTAGAGGCAACATTCGGATAAGGCAGGTGAGTTAATTGGCTTCATTTACTGTATCTTGCACCGACACCACCGTTACAATGCGAGTGTCTGGGTTAAAAAGCGGGCAAAAAGTTCGGTTTTATGTAAGAATAGATCCTGGAAGTACAGTCTATGTAGACCGAACATATACCGCTACTTCATCATCGCTTTCCAAGTCGTTTAGTGGTTTGAAGCCAAGCACCGACTATGCTTGTAATGTCAAATTGGACGATACAACATGGATTGGTACAAGATACTTTACCACGGATAGTCCAGAGATAAAGGTTGAGCCATGGTCTTGGTCAAAATCGAATGGAGACGCCTCAGCTTCACAAACAAGCGCCGCTTACTCTGCCGTTAGAAATAAGGGCAAAGTAAGCGGTTTTTCATATCTTGTATGGAACGATATGGTGAATAAGGTTAAAGAAATCCTTGATGCCAAAGGTCTTTCTTGGAACAACAGATTCGCTTCATATGCAGGTACATTGATGAGTTCTGGGAGTAGGACTTTAACCGCAACAAAATTCAATTCGCTTCGATACAATATAGGACTACATTATTCAACAGGAATTGACACTGTTTATCGTGGTGATACCGTGTATGGTTGGTATTTTACTACTTTGACAAGCTGCATGAATTACTGGCTTAACGACTAAGGAGGATCGTGAAAATGACAAAAATTGAAATTGTACAGCATATCGCAAATATTCATAACTGTTTGGCACAGATTCAAGTCTGTGGTGATGGTGCTATTATGATGGGTGATACCTTGAAAGAACTGCGTTTTTTGGTGCAAGAGCTTCAAAAAGATGTTGAGGCAGAAAACGCATCAGAGGAGGAGCAAAGCAAATCGGAAGAGTAAGGAGGGGATGGTATGCACATTCCAAACCCATATACACTACCAGCATTTGATTTTGTTGGTGGTTCGACTCAGGATCTGATCTTTCATTGCTATTTTTTCAAAACAAAAAAACCACAAGATTTGTCCGCTTGTGTAGCGGACTTTTCTATTATCAACTTTGTAAATAAAAATGGCAAGCCGCTCTTATCGAAACAGATGGAGATTAGACCAGATCCAAATAGAGATGGCGATGTAAACAATGTGGTTTGTGTTACGTTAGAGGCGGATGAGACGGTGAATCTGCCTGCGGGTAAGTATATCTACCAAATTACTATTCGTGATATTTCTGGTGAAGTTGAAATTCCCAACCAGGGGCTTATTCACATTATCAAAAATATTAACCAAGCGTTTATTCGATAGTGTACAATCTTATAACGTTACACAAATTAAAAAACAAGGAGGATGCAAAATGACTACGACATATTTTCTGAATCTTGCTGCCGGTAATATTTATCGGACGAAAGAGACTCCGGCCATTCCTACAGAATACTGGATTGGCCTAAGCACTACTGCACCCAATCTCAACGGTACGAATGTTTCCGAGCCGATTGGTAGTGCTGGCTATGCGAGGGTTAAGCTCGATATGCTGAGTGAACCTGCTTCTGGTGTTGTTACAAACGAAGCAAACATTGATTTTAACGAAAGTACCGCAAGCTGGGGTATGGTGACACATTTTGTTGTGTTTGATGCCCAGAACGGAGGAAATCTGCTTCAGTATGGAGCGCTGTCAACTCCTCGCTCTGTGGAGGCGGCGACCATTATGACCATTAAGGCTGGATATCTGAACCTGTCTGTGCAAAACCCGACATGATAGAAAGAAAGGTGGGGTAGATTTATGTCAAAGGAGTTTGATATTTTTTTGAAAAAGCACATTATCGAATGTGATTTGCTTATCTACTCCATTCCATATCGTGACGGTATCTCTGTGACGGATCGCCTTATTTTGAATGCTGCGCTTGAAAGCTATTCGCTTTATAAACTTGTGGCGGTTCAAACTGGCTCACTGCTTACTGCACATATTGATGAAATGATAAAATTGTGTAAGGAGCGGTTAAGCATCGGGATGACATTTGGCGCTTCAGCAGAAATTAAGGTGCATAACAACCTTTACATTCAAAACGATCCAATCGTTTTTGATACACCAGCTGTAGAGACTATCGAACTGGTTATGAATGAGTTCAACAATGGACTTATCCTAACTGCTGGAGATATTGATACACAGGTGGCGTTGTCTGCTGGTAAAGTGAATTTGGCATTACTGCTTAATGCAGATGTGAAAGGAACCCAGAAGACAAGTTTGATTAGAGCTGACAGCGGTTTCTTTCTTAATTCCGACATTCGTGAAGTCAATCAGCGGAATTACATTGAAACAGATGCGGCACTGGAAATGGGTGCGACTCTTCAAAGTCTTTGTTATCAACTAACGATTGAGGCGAGTGCAGCATTTGAACTTATGGCAATGGTCGTCGGCACAGAAATACGGCATTCACTTGGTAGATGGTACAACGGCCTTGCTATTGGCGTTAATGTGAAAGGGACAAGCTCTCAGAAGTTTGAAAGAGCAGAGGCAATTATCCGGCTAATGGAGAACGCAGCAGGAACACTGGTGAAAGTGCTATACCCCAAAGATGGTGGTATGGCACTTGATGTTGCTGATGCAAACTTTGGGTTAAAGCGATATCGGCTTCTCAGAGAAATTGATGATTTGGAGTTAAGAGATATTGACGATATGACGCTTAATGAGCTTGATTGGGTAGAGCTTACATGAGTTGATGGATGGAAGGAGGTCAAATATGTCTCAGGCGCATTTGGGTAGCTTCAACGGAACTGTGACACCTGGCGTCAATATGCTGGAAACGTTCAAAAAGAACGAAATCAGGGACAACCCAAACAGCATTTTGAAATATGGGGACATGGTGCTGAAAAAGTTCGGTATCTCCTGTCCTGCCGGTACAGTAGTAAAAATTAACGGGAAAGAAATCCCGTTGTTTACTGGCGTTTTCGAGCTGGGTATGAACCAGATTGATATTACATCGCTGGAGTTTTTAGAAACGGTAAATGTTAATATTTACTATATGTTTTAGGGAGGAGGTGCGACGATGGCAGATTTGAGTTTAAGAGATGCTTTGCTTATTGCAGGCAGTGGCTCTGGCGGCTCTGGTGGTAAAGATGGCGTTGGCATTGCTTCCTTAGAAATTAACGACAGTGGAGAGTTAGTCGTTACTCTGGATAATGGGCGAGTAAAAAATCTTGGCAGAATCGTCGGTGCGGATGGTGCAGTATATGTGCCCCATATCGACGATAAAAAGGTTCTTTCATTCACGATTGAGAAAGCGCCCGACAAGGTTCCAGATCCTGTTGATCTAAATGGGGACGGTGTTAAACCCTCTGATGTAACAACGGACGAGGAAGTCAATGAAATGCTTGGAGAAGTCTTTGGTGAACAAAGTGGAGATGGCACCATAGACGAAAACCAGGTTGTCACCGATGCGGAGGTGGCAGAAATGTTGAAAGAAGTTTTCGGTCGTTGACCGTCAACTGATAGAAAATACAAACCTATGACAAAACAAGGAGGAAAAGACAATGAGTTACGATGTGAAGAAACTGACCAGACTACAGGATTTGAAGACCTTGGCGACCACTATCAATGAAAACTTTGCTACTAAGGAAGAGATTGCCAGCCTTGCAACGTCGTTTAAGTCTGGTGAGGTGGCGGGTAATACCGTCAAGCTGTACACCACCGAGGATAAGAGCGGCACCCCTGCGTTCAGCTTTGATTTCCCTACTGAGCTGTTCCTGGATCAGACTAAGACCCAGTTTGTGAGCGAGTTTGCTTTTGATGCAGATACTTATGCTGGGGCGACCGACCCTAATCTGGAGGGCAAGCCTGTTATGGTTTTGGCCGTCAAGGGCGGGAGCGATGCGATTACCTACTCTTTCCTAAATATGGCCGCTCTGGTGGACACCTATAAGGCCAAGGCTGGTGATGGCACTGCTACCGTGACTGTGAGCGGCTATGAGATCAGCGTGGATGTGAATATCTCCGCTGAGGCAAACAACGCCCTGGTGAAGAAAGACGATGGCCTGTATGTGCCTAAGTCCGATGTGGTTGATATCACTGGCAAGGCTGATAAGGTCGGTAGCGCTATCGCTGGCAACTTTGCCGGCCTGGATGCTAATGGCAATTTGACCGACAGCGGCAAGTCTGCTACTGATTTTTCTAAGGTTGAAGCAAGCACTACCGCTGGTGCAATCAGCGTTGACGGTGCCGATGTGACCGTGGTGGAGATCGCCACTGATGCTGAGGTCAAGGAAATGCTGGATGAAATCTTCGGTGTTCCTGATACTCCGGAGGTTAGCGCCTAATTTCAGATAATGGCTGTATAAAGAGGAACGGCATATGCCGTTCCTCTTTTGTATTTAGGATAGGTGGAGGTGAATCTTGTGGCAGTGAATAAGGTTCCATATTTGGAGCACTTGAAACAGTTTGGATTGCGGGAAAGCGCCTTGATCGGTCGGGTCGCTAAGACCGCCGCTGATGCAATCGAAGAGCAGGCGCAACAAATTGGCGCTTTGTCCGATAAAGTGGAAAATTTGCCCGGAATCTCTGGGGAAATTAGTCGCTCAGTCAATGCGACACTGACCGTTGCCGGATGGGAAAACAATCGTCAAATTGTTGAGATTGAGGGGCTAACTGCAAATCAAAATGGTGTAGTCGGTTTATCTCAAGACATTTCAACGGCGGAACGTGAGACTGTGGCAAGTGCGGAGCTGTATATCTGCGGCCAGGCCGATGGGTCTTTTACGGTTGCGTATGGTGGTGATAAACCGACATACGACATCCCGATTACCCTTATCCTGCTCGATTAACGAGAGGAGGAAGGAATATGAGCGCGACAAAAAACTATGGATTCTATCTCGAAGGAGATGATACCGCCAAGTTCAAAGAGTGGCGGGAAAAACTAAACGGCCTGGTCAATTCCAATATGGAGATGATTGATGAGGTCTTGGCTGAAAAAGCAATCAAAAGTCAGTCATTCCAGGCTTCATTAACATCTTCCGATTGGGTTTGGACAGGTTCAAAGTATTCACAGACTTTGGAAATCGAGGGGCTTACACCTGATACAAACGGCATTATTGGTGTTGGACAAAATCTTACACTTGAACAGACTGATGCTGTTTATATGGCAGAGCTGATGGTTGGCGACCAGACTGATGGTGCGCTAACCATTTTTGCTAATGGTGATAAGCCCTATTGTGATATCCCAGTCATCATCATTCTTTTGGGATAAAGAAAGAAGGAGGTTACTATGCCTATTATTGGAAATTTCCCGTCTGGCAGCGGCGGTAGCGGCGGCGGTCTTGCTCTGGCCGCAGTTTCGGGCATTCAGACATTGACAGCGGCGGGAAAGGTCTATGTTAAATGGACAGATCCTGACGATCTGGTTGTTGCCGGTTCGCCTTTGGCAAGCTGGGGAGGAACCCTTTTGGTTCGCAAGGCGGGTAGTGCGCCGGTGAGCCGCAGAGACGGTACTGTCGTTTTAGACAGCAAGACCAGAAACGCTTATCAGAACAGCTATTTCTGTGATAGCGGTTTGACAGATGGTGTGGAGTATTTCTACAAGTTTTTCCCGTACACCACTTCAAGTGCATATACAGATAGCGCCGACGATGAGTTTAGTGCGACGCCCAACCCTGTGGCGGTCGGTGATGTATCTGGAATTACTTTGGCAGCGGCGGGCAATGGGAAGTTGTCTATCAAGTGGACTGATCCTGCCGCTACTGTTGTTACTGACGGTGTTACCCGTGCGACCTGGGCGTCCACGATTGTGGTCGTGAAAGAGGGAAGCTATGCTGCCTCTCCCACCGATCCTGACGCCGCATATACCCATACCAGCACAACCCGCAACGGCCACTCAAGTACCCCGCTGGTGGCGACAGGGCTGAAGAATGGAACGACTTACTATGTCTCTCTATTCCCCATGTCTACAGACGGCAAAGCCAACACTAATGCCGCTAATCGCAAGACTGGTGTAGCGAACAGGATGACGATTGCGAATGTCCCCAGTCAAAGTGGTAGTTTGACATTCCAAGAGAACACACCGCAGTCCCCGTCTTGGAGTAACTATAACACCGCACAGCTTACACTGGGCGGTGTGACCACAGGCACCAATGCCACGAGTTACAACGCCACCTTTACTCCGAAAGATGACTATATGTGGCCTGACGGTACTACAACGGCTAAGACTGTATCGTGGAGCATTGGTAAGGCGGCTGGCAGCTTAACTTTGAGTAAGAGTTCTGTAACCCTGAACACATCAAAGCTGAGTGATACTGTAACTGTGACTCGTCCTGGTGATGGTGCGATTTCTGCTACATCCAGCAATACCAGTGTTGCTACAGTAAGCGTATCCGGCGATATCGTGACTATTAACCATGTGAATCAGACCACCGGATCAGCAACCATTACCATCAAGGTTGCAGCGGGAAGCAATTATACTGCTCCTGCTAATAAAACGGTTGAAGTGACAGCTCAGTTTATGCCCGCAAAAGGGAATAAGCTGAACACCTATACATGGGAGCAAATCAAGCAAGTGTCTGATGCTGGTCTTGCAGCAAGCTATTGGAATGTTGGTGATACCAAAACCATTAAGCTCAATGGTAAGGCGGGGAATTATACTTTCTCTAACCTCTCCGTTGATGTTTTTATTTTGGGCTTTAATCACAATAGTGCCAAGGAGGGAACAAATCGTATCCACTTCCAAATCGGAAAAATTAGTGGGAAAGATGTGGCACTTTGCGACAGCAAATACAACAACGAGCAAACTTCCGCTGGATATTTCCACATGAATACCTCCCGCACCAACAGCGGGGGATGGAACAACAGCGCAATGCGCAAGACGCTGTTGGGCAACAGCAATAGTCCGACCAGCCCCTTGGCGAACAGCCTGATGGCGGCGCTTCCTGCCGATTTGAGAGCAGTTATGAAGTCAGTGACAAAGTATACCGATAATACTGGCGGAGGCTCTAACACAGCAAGCTATGTGACTGCGACAACGGATTACCTGTTCCTTTTGTCTGAGTTCGAGGTTTTTGGAACCAGAAATTACGCAAACTCAGCAGAGCAAAACTACCAGCTTCAGTATGACTACTATAAGAGTGGAAACGCTAAGGTAGCTTATAATCACAGTGCGAACAGCACTGCTGTGTGGTGGTGGTTGCGTTCCCCCTATTACGGCACCAACGGCAGTTTCTGTTTTGTGTACATCGACGGCAACGTCGGCAACATCACTGCTTCCTGGTCGGCGGGTGTGCGCCCCGGCTTTTCTGTCTAATCTACCGCAGTGTATCGGGTCTATATCCCGCCCACGTCAGTGGGCGGGTGCTCCGATAAAGGCAGAAAGTTTCGGTACGGAAAACAATGTCGGCGCGAAGCGCCGACGCGATTTTTTTGAAAAATTGGCTTTTTTCAGTTTTCTAAAAAAATGCTATCACTTGACAGGTTAAAGACTGCATACAAAGCATGAGTATCGCCCTATAATATACCTTATACCAGTTAGATGGAGGTGCGATAATATGGCGACAACCAAACGAGTGTTTACCCTACGTCTAACTGATGACGTGTTTGATAAGATTGGTGCGCTTGCGGCGAGTGAACACCGATCTATGACAAATTACATCGAATATGTCTTAATCAAGCACTTGGAGCAAATCGAACAGGAGCATGGGGTGATAGATACTAAAAAAGCAGTAGAAGAGGAGAAAAACAGTGTCGGTACTTAAAGCAAAGCGTACCACAAGCAAGGCAGAGTTTGTCAATACAGCAAACCAGCTTTATGTGGAAACGCTAAATTTTCTTACAAGGCTGTCTGCAAGATATTCCAGATTGATTGCTGAGGATATCGCACATTTGGCCGGTGGAGTGGTGGATCAAGCTGAAATGGCAAATAGTATCTACCCCTCAGATGACCAGAGAAAGACATTGCGCAAGGCGCACCTGCTGGAGGCAAGGGCTTCTTTGAAAGCCTTGGATGTGCGGCTTACGCATTGCTATCTTCTTATGATGCAGAACCCAGAAGGATGCTTTACAAACAGTAAAGGTGTTCAGTTGAAATCTGTGGATGCGATTGAGAAACTTGATCGTATGGCGGAAAGTTTAGGGCTGCTGATCGACAAGGAAGATGAACTTCTCAGAGGCGTTACTAAGGCACTGGCGCAAGCTAAAAAGCAGTAATCGGTCTATGGGTGTATTTCTGTAAATGAGTCACACTGCTGTGTGGTGGTGGTTGCGTTCCCCCTATTACAACAACAACAACAATTTCTGTAATGTGAACAACAACGGCAACATCAACAACAACAATGCTTCCTGGTCGGCGGGTGTGCGCCCCGGATTTTGCAATGCGAGGTCGAATGGTAGTAGCTTCGGCGAAGGACGACCTTTGCAAAAGGAGAAATACTTCCCTGGTGAAAGCCTAAAACTGCCCTTTGACGACCATGCACGGACGCTGCTTGCATGGCGGGGGATTGCGTTTACCTCGTTTCATGTGTATGGTCAACGTAGTATTAGACACGCACCTACAAGACATCTATGCGGAGGGCGAATAAAATTATGACAAGTGAAGAGCGCCGAGAGGCGCGTTACCAGCGCCGTCAGGCACGACGGCAGGCAAATAGACAAAGGCGGAGTGATGCGGTAGGATCACTTAACGAAATCTATAACTACCACGATATGTTCTTTTATGGGAAAGAGTGCTGTAAGGGTGTTCGTTGGAAGCAGAGTACCCAGAACTTTGAAATGCACTTGCTCTCTGGAACGGCAAAGCGGCGTCAGATGGTGGTTAGCGGGAAATGGAAACCGCAGCCTTGTTCTCACTTCATGCTCTGTGAGCGAGGGAAGGTTCGCCCCATTGACGCCCCTCATATTGTAGACCGGCAAATTCATAAGGTGGAAAGCAACAAAATCCTGATTCCACTGTATGAGCCAAGTATGATAGTTGACAATGCAGCCAGTCAGAAGAACAAGGGCTTACATTGGCAGTTTCATCGGCTTAAAGAGCAGATTGCGTGGCACTATCGGCGATATGGGCGTGAGGGCGCAGTATTCCTTATGGACTTGAAGAAATTCTTCCCTAACGCTAATCGCCAGTTGATTTATCAACGACACAGTAAATTGATGCTGAATCCTGAAGTCCAGGCTTTTGCGGATTATATCGTTACCACTGCCCCAGCTACAGCGCCGGGGCGAGGTATGCCGCTGGGCGTAGAGCCGAGCCAACAGGAAATGGTAGCGTTGCCCAGTGCCATTGACAACTATATCAAGTGCCAGTTGGGAATCCACTGCGCCGGCCATTATATGGATGATTATTATATCATCCTTCCCGACATTGAGGAACTGAAAAATATTGCTCGTGGGATCGTAAGAATGATGGAGTCATATGGTATTCAGGTTAATCGGCGCAAATGCAAAATTGTTCCACTTGCCAGTCCGAAAGGATTCCGTTTCTGTAAAGCAAGGTTCACTCTGCTGGAAACGGGTAAAATCAAGGTCAACGGTAATCGGTGCGGGATGAAGAGCGCCCGCCGTAAGTTGAAGTTGTTCCATCGTGAATATTTACAAGGCAAACGGACGCTTGCTGAGATAGACCAGTTCATGGAGTGCCAGACGGCATACTACAGGAACTATAACGATCACGGCAGGCTGTTACGATTGCGGAGATTGCATTACGCAATCTTTGAAAAATATAGAAAGTTGGAACAACAGAAACCGCTCATGCAAACAGCTTAAATAACAATGAACGTCTGAGGCGTATGTCTCAGGCGTTTTGCTATGTTTGGAGGAATTTATTGTGGAGTACAGGAACTATGTCGCAAAAAGACGGGCCAGGATTAAAGGGCTTTCTGGTGAAGTTAATATTCCCTACGGCACACATCTGGAGGCACATGATGGTATCTTGACACTTGATGGAAAACCCATATGTGTTGCAACCAGTCAGAATGGGCTGGATTACTTTGCCCAAAACGATGACGGCCAGTGGGAGGAACGAGGAAAGCTGACCATTGAAATCATCTCTACATTGGCAAAGAGAGACAAGAAGTACCAAGCCAGATGGGATAAGGTGGGCAACGACTCTGTTTGTAAGAAGTATCGTAGGAAAGAACATGAGGATTTCTGGCTTTGGAGTCCTGATTTCTATACTGCCTCTATTGCGGATTTGTGGCACATCAAAGAGCTTATCAATATTTGAAAGGAAGTGGTTATATGTATCAGGTCATTAAAGGCAACACAGTAATGGCTTATGTGGATCAGCCTGTTTTCATTCGTATGCACGAGAATGGCAGCTATGTGCCCGCAACCGAGGAAGATGCTCAGGGGATTGCTATTCAAAGCGTGCCCTATCATATCCTTGGCAGAGACGAACTACCTGGAGCAGTTGCTACTGTTATAATCTCCAAGATTGACGGGGGCATTCTGGCTGTGGAGCAGAAGCGGGCGATTGACGGGCTGATTGTAAACATTTTGGAGGGTTAAGTTATGGACAAGAATTATATTGCGCAGCTGTACAATGATAATGTACTAACCAGCACAGGTGTTTTGAATGCTATTCAAAAGGGCTGGATTACTACTGAGGATGCTGTTGAAATTCTGGGCAGCGATACAGCGATTGATACAATTCGGACGGCGAAACTTCTGGAAATCTCCAATGTGTGCAATGCTGTCATTGTGGCGGGTATTGATGTGCAGATTGGTGAACGAACCGATCACTTCAATCTGGCGCTGGAGGATCAAAGCAATATTAACAACCTGTTCCGGGTGGTTGAGTTGGGAGGGACTGAGTTCCCCTACCAGGCCGATGACGGCACCTGCACGGTTTATTCCGCACAGGAGATTGCACAAATCTACATCGCGGCCCAAAGCCACATTACATCGCAGACTGCATATCATAATGCGCTCAAGGCATATGTAAATTCACTGGAAACCAGTGAAGAAATCACCGCAATTCAGTACGGAATGACTCTCCCCGATCCTTATGCCACTGAACTGGCGGGCAAGCTGGCAGTTGCCCAGACGCAAATGCAGGCTATTATTGCACGGCTGGGTGAGGCTGTATGAGCGGAGTTGAACTGATTTTAGAATTGACGGATATCTGCATCCGTCAGGCTGAGATCATCAAAGCGCAAGCCTACGTATTGGAACAACTTGGCGCTGAAGTGATGGAGGAGGAACGTCTGAAAGAATTGAACCGCTTGCGCAGTGTTGCCGGAACGTGGGAGGAGGATGCACTATGAAAAGAGAACAGGTAGGAAAATGGGTGCTGTCCCTGCTTCTGTGGATGTGGACTGGCGGGCTGTATTTCTTTATGGAAGTCGCGTGGAAGACATTCCAGGGCAGGCCAGAGACGATTTCTTGGACGATGTTTGCGCTTGCTATTTTCCTGGCTATTCCGCTGGAGCGGTTTGGAGCAGAATTGCCTTGGAGTATGCCGTTGTGGACGCAGACTGTGATCTGTGCTACAGCGATTACTGCTGCGGAGTTCGTGGCAGGTCTTATCCTCAATATCTGGCTGGGGCTGGGGATTTGGGATTACTCTCATTTGCCAGGGAACATTCTGGGTCAAATTTGTTTGCCGTTCTATTTTATCTGGATTGCGGCCTCAGCTGTGGGGATTGTCATGCTGGACTGGATGCGATATGCGGTAGAGGGCGGAGAAAGACCGCGATACACATTCTAATTACAGAATGAAACTACTATTCGCTAACCATTTCTTTTGAGGGCTGTGCCTTTTGGGGTGCAGCTCTTTTCATATAGGAGGTGAGGGATATGGGACGAAAGACTAAGCAAAACAAGATCACTTCGCCTGAGTTGATCGCCCAGATCAATCCAAAGAACATTCGGTTGATGAATGACTTCCTGGACTATCTGAGGTCGGTTGGCAAAGCGGAGTCTACTGTAAAGGCGTATACCAGTGACCTTCACATTTTCTTTGTGTGGGTGCTTCAAAATGCGGATAACAAATATTTTCCTGAGATTTCAAAGCGGGACATTGTTGCTTATCAAAACTGGCTATTGCGCAGTAACGAAAATTCACCTGCGCGTGTGCGCCGGCTGAAAGCAACACTGTCATCTCTCAGCAATTACATTGAGGCGATCATGGACGATGAACTGCCCAATTTTCGGTCAATCGTTCGGAAGATCGAGAATCCAATCAATGAGCCGACCAGAGAGAAAACAGTGCTAACCGATGAGCAGGCTGATATGCTTCTGGACTATCTTACTGAACGTGGGCAGCATGAGAAAGCCTGTTGTTTTGCGCTGGCTCGGTATTCTGGGCGGCGTAAATCTGAACTGGTGCGGTTTAAGGTGTCGTACTTTGACGATGAGAATATCATCTACGGCTCTCTTTACAAAACGCCTGAAAAAATTAGGACAAAGGGGCGTGGCGTCAATGGGAAGATGCTAACCTGCTATGTGCTTTCTAAACCGTTCAAACCGTATCTGGATCGGTGGCTGGCAAAACGGCAGGAGTTGGGAATTGAAAGTGAATGGTTATTCCCTGACAAGGATGAGCCTACACAGCCACTGCCGATTTCTACACTAAACAGCTGGGCGGAAACCTTCTCTGCTATTTTGGAAGTCCCCGTGTACTGGCACAGTCTGCGGCACTTCTTTACAACCTCGCTTGCCAAGGCCAATCTGCCTGATTCTGTAATCAAGACGATTATTGGCTGGGAGAGCTTGGAGATGGTAGAGATCTATAAGGATATTGACGATGAAGAGGAAATCGGGAAGTATTTTCAGGATGGAGAGATTGTTGGACAGAAGCAAACGAATTTGTCCGACTTGTGAGGAGGTGCCATATGAATGAGCTGGTGATTCACAGCTACTTCAAAGAGAAAGGGCTGAATGAATACGGTATTGCTGGCCTGATGGGTAACTTGTTTGCTGAAAGCGGGCTAAACCCTAAGAACTTACAGAACAGCTATGAAAGTGTTCTCGGCATGAATGATAATGCCTATGTCACGGCTGTAGACAATGGCACCTATACAAATTTCATTTATGATAAGGCGGGATTCGGTCTTGCACAGTGGACTTATTGGAGTCGGAAGAAAGCTCTATTGGAGTTTGTGAAAGCTCGTGGTGCATCTATTGGAGATTTGCAAGTTCAGCTGGACTTTCTTTGGAAGGAGTTATCTGAAGGTTATGTAGGTGTGCTGGCTGTACTGCGGTCGGCAACCTCTGTGCTGGAGGCATCTAATGCGGTTTTGCTGAATTTTGAAAGGCCGGCCAATCAAAGTGAGGGTGTTCAGAAAAAGCGAGCTGGATATGGGCAAATGTACTTTGACCAGTTCGTTACAACGATTCAGGAAGGAGGGAGTGCTATGAAATATTCAGAGCGCAATAAACCCCTGGTGTGTATGCAAGCACAAAGCACTTGCTATCGGGGGACTCGAAAAATGGATATCAAAGGTGTCTTGTGGCACAGCACTGGAGCAAATAATCCCAACCTAAGACGCTATGTGCAGCCGAGCGATAATGATGGCAATAGAGCAGAGCTGCTACGACTTCTTGGCAAAAACAGCAATGGTAACGACTGGAATCATGTTTCTGTGGAAGCTGGACTGAATTGCTGGATTGGTAAACTGGCCGATGGCACTGTAACAACCATTCAGACAATGCCGTGGAACTATCGTCCCTGGGGCTGTGGTTCGGGCAGTAAAGGTTCTTGTAACACTGGCTGGATTCAGTTTGAGATTTGCGAGGATGGTTTGACAGATGCTGACTATTTCAATAAGGTCTATAAAGAGGCTTGTGAAATCACGGCATATCTCTGTAAGCTCTACAACATTGATCCGCATGGAACTGTTCAGGTGAATGGAGTAACCGTCCCTACCATTCTATGCCACGCCGACAGTTGTAGGCTGGGACTTGGCTCCAATCACGGAGATGTATTGCACTGGTTCCCGAAATTCGGTAAATCAATGGAGACGGCGCGGAATGATGTGGCGGCGCTGCTTGGTTCGGCTCCCGCATCAAAGCCGATAAATGTGAGTTACCAGGCAAAGGTGATTGCTCAGGATGGATTGAATTGTCGGAACAATCCTAATGGTTCGATTATCATGACATACCCCAACGGTACTCTGCTCAGTATTTCCAAGGAGAACAACGGCTGGGGCTTTACTGGCACGGGCTGGGTGTCCCTGGATTGGGTAGAAAAAATCGTAACGGACAGTGGAATGGAGGATGATGATATGGATAAGGCACGTTTCAAAGAGCTTTTTAGTGAGATGCGTAAGGATCTGCAAGATAACGACAGTGGTGCATACAGCAAGACAGCGCGTGAATGGGCACTGGCGACTGGCCTAATTGCCGGCAATGGTACTCAAATCAACGGAGAACCTAACTGCATGTGGCAGGATTTCCTGACCCGCGAACAGCTGGTAACTGTTCTTTATCGTTTCGCCCAGATTATGGGTAAGGCGTAAGAGGTGGCGGTATGGTTGTTTTCGGACAAAGTGGAAAGCGTGTTGCCAGACATTATCAGCCCGCGAAAACAGCCAAGAAAAAGGATTATTCCAAACGGCTGATTTCTGATATTCGGCTGTTGCTCTGGGTGGTAACACTCGGAGGAATTTTCCTTGCGGCCTATTGTATCCATAAGGGGTATGTTGGCTCCCTACCGTGGCTTTCCGCCATGGTAGGGTTGCCATGGACTGCACATGGTACAGTGTGCGCTTTCTATTTGAATATGGCAAAATCAGATCACAGCGAGGGCGGAATTACCTTTGAAAGCGCAAAGGCAAACAACTTTGAAACATATGACGCTGGTGGTAATGATAGTCCGGCGATTTGATAAGGAGAAGAAAAAATGGTTCGACTTTTTATTTCCCAGCCTATGAGGGGTAAGTCTGATGAGGAGATTGTTGCGGAGCGGGAGTATGCGAAACTTGCCGCCAGTAGAGTTTTGAAGGATGAAGTTGAGGTAATTGACAGTTTCTTTCAAGACGGTGACAGAAAACCCTTGGAGTATTTGGCTGAAAGCCTGAAACTTTTGGCAAATGCTGATTGGGTATGGTTTTGTGATGGATGGGAGCAGGCCAGAGGATGTAAGATTGAAAATCTATGCGCCCGTGAATATGGCATTCCTATTGTTCATGCGTGAAAAGGAGGATGAGTTATCATGGATACTGAGTGGGTAAGATTGATTGTTTCTGTTCTTTCCGGGCTTGCCGCAGCTATTCCGCTGGTTGTCCAACTGGTGAAGTATGTGCAGCGGGCAATCAAGGAGAAGAACTGGCCGCAGGTGGTCAACCTGGTTATGGGCTACATGGAGCGTGCGGAGGCAATGTTTGAGGAAGGTGCAGACCGAAAGGAATGGGTACTTGCTATGGTTAAGGCTTCTGCCGATACCATCAAGTATGAAATCGACATGGATGAAATCTCCGCGCTGATTGATAGCCTGTGCGATATGAGCAGGGTGGTCAACAACAGTGTGGGGGTGAAGACGAAATGACACTCAAAGAAATCTTTCTAAGTGGTAGTGGTGCTCTGGTTGTGATTTTGACACTGATTCAGATTTCCCCTATTAAGGTAGATCCTTTTGGTGCTCTTGCCCGATGGATTGGTCGGGCGCTGAATGGTGATGTGTTGAAAAAGCTGGATAAGATGGAGAGCGCCCAAGCAGAAACACGTGAGCGGCTGGACGAGCATATCCATATTGACAATGAGCGCAATGCGGACGCTCATCGTGTGCAGATTCTTCGGTTCAATCGAGAGCTGCTGCAGGAGGCTCCCCATACCCAGGAAGACTTTATCGAAGCACTTTCGGAAATCGACTTCTATGAACACTATTGTAAGAATCACCCGGAATATGAAAATAATCGGGCGGTGCTGGCGATTGCAAATATCAAGCGTGCCTATATGGAGTGGCAGGAAAGCCAGATGGGGCATGAGGATATGTAGACCAATAAATTGAGGGCGTAGGTATCAAAGACGATACTTACGCCCTCTTTTTTTTGTTTCGCAAGAAATTTGAAAACCACATCGAGCTTTTCTTCAAATGGTGTAAACTTGGTGTAAACCTGAAATGGTACTCCCGACATACCAGAACATTTTACACAAGATATAGTGTGATTTGGCGGTTAGCGCACTGTATTCGGTACTATTTGAGTGAAGCTGAGAAAATATAACCAATGTCCTGTGGATATTAAATATATGGTTCATATCTTCTCATAAGTTCTTAAAACAGCTCTATTCAAGCAATTATTACGAATTATCTCACGCAATTTCTCATAACTTCTTAGAAAAACTGCGTGAGATGGTGTAGATTTTGGTGTACGACTCAGCCAATCTTAATCTTCCCCTCAAGGTTCTCAAAGCTGGTCTTTTTCTTCTCCATCGTGGCTTCATTATAGATATCCATGGTGGTAGAGATATTGGCGTGCCCCATGATCTCCTGGATGATTTTCAGATTGGTTTCGTTCTCACAGAAACGGGTGCAGAAGGTGTGTCTCAGATTATGCACGGAGAAGTGCGGGAGTAAAATCGGCTCCCGCCGCAGCTTTTTAGACGTAGCAGTTTCTTGGGCATTGCAATCACGGATGATGCGATTGATGATCTGGTTGATTGACGTGCTGGTATAAAGATTACCCCTTTTCGTCCGAAAGATGAAACCAGTAAAACCGTCTACTTCATTTCGATTAAAACCCTCTGCCATTTGGCGAAGCCGTTCATTAAGCAGCGCGGACTTAACTTCACGGAGCATGGGGATCATCCGTGTACCAGCATCAGTCTTGGGGGTAGACACAAGGAACCTCATCTTCTTTTCGTTCTCAGGCTTGCAGAAAGACATATTGTGGTTGATAGAGATAAGATTCTCTTCAAAGTCACAGTCATCCCAACGCAGACCAATAATCTCACCCACACGACAGCCGGTGCCAAGAAATACAGTAAACAGGTTGAGGAAACCAGTATACTTTGAAGAGCTACGGATGAAGTCAACGAACACCTGTTGCTGGGCTTCGGTCAGAGCATGGCGCTTATCCTGTCCCCAGCCGTTCTGCTTTTTCAATTCGGCATATACCTGATAGGCGGGATTAGCTCGGATGTAACCATCGCGTACAGCAAGTGTGAAGATAGGATGGAGCACAGTGTTGACAGCGTGAACGGTGTTAGGCTTAAACCCTTTTTCGTAGAACATGGATAGGTAGAACTGTTTGATATCGCTATATTTGATAGAGCTGATACTACGACTGCCCAGCTCGTCTTTGATGTAGTTATTATACACCTGGATGTAGCCGGAACGGGTGGTGGGTTTCAGCTCTTTTTTCATAGCCATATACTTGCGGAAAAAGTCATCCAAGGTTTTCTTACTGGCTACAAAACTTTCAATGCCGTCATCGGTATCGCGGGTAAGTTGCTTTTCCAGATCGCGTAAAGGCGCACCAGCCTTTTTGCCTACTGGCAACTTATCAGTATCTACCAGCCGCCAGCTGTAAATAGTCCGTCTCACCCCTCCTGCATCGTTATATCGGTACATATACATCCCATCGGATCGCTGGGATTCACCGACTTTGAGAAGCCGGCCTTTTGAGTCTCTTCTTTTCGAGGCCATTGCAAACTCCTTTCTGCCTGAAGAAGAAACTCGATGTGGTACTTGCATTATACCACACCGAGTATCCAATCTCAAGCGCAATCAAATCAGACTGATTCGGTCAATGTAGCTTTCAAATTTCTTGCGTTTTATCTGTGCTCTGGTATTATTCCAGAGGATGAAGTCAGCGTCGGGATTTTCGCTGATTAACTTCCGCAGCTTGTTTTCTCCCACTCTGAAATATGCTGCGGCCTCTTCTATGGAGAGCGTGTATCGCTCCCAGAATGGGATTTCAAGAGTCATGGGCACTCACCTCTTGTTTCATTGATTTTGTTCGTTGTTATAGAAAATTAGCAGAACCGCCTTTTGTTGCGGTAGTCGGAATACTTTTTTGCGAAGCCTAATTCAAACTGTCGGATTGCGCCCTTGAACCAGAAGCACCTATACCACGGAAGCCCATCGGCCTCGTTATCTGAAAAATCATAGTCAGCTGTGCCGTCTGACCACATAAAGTGCATCATTTGAAAGTGCTTGTTCTCTGTGATCCGTGGCTTGCAGAAGTAGATCTTTACCAGTGGATTATGGAACTTGGCTTTCAGCGCTTCTATGAAGCAGTTGGAGTGATACCACTCAGTTATGAATCTGTCTTTCATGGGCTGGATTCCTTTATTGTCACTCTGAGTTCCACGGTGCGTCCATTTTTCAGCGTCCATTCATAGCCACTCGAAGTAGCCTTGTGGCAATCAATGCCACCAAGAAGCTCTTGCACCATATAATCCCTAACAGCGCACAACGCTTCATCTGTACACCTGTTTTGTTCTGCCACAAATTTTTGTTTCTGCTGTTCAGCGTACCTGCATAGATTGCAAATGCACCGCAGCCAACATGATATTCTGCCATAACATCACCACCTATTTTTATCTGCGATACCATTCAAGCTGCTTGTGATCAACCCTGGCTACATTTTCGGCATGGCAAAATAATACTACCGCCCTATCTTCGTCATCTCGGACATAAACGCATCTTGTTTTATGCCCATCAAGCGGAGAACGATAAAGTAGCAGTGCTCCAAAATACAGCCCTTGCAATATATTCGTCACCACCAAAATTCTATTTGCTATACACTGCTTCATAATGGAACCTGTATTGGATTGGTTAGTATTGATTCTGCCTCTTCGCCCGGTGGAATTAACCTGGCACTTATAATCTTCATCCAGTCACCCATTACAGCTTTGAAATTCCGCTTGGCCTCGTTCATTGTTTTAGCCAGCCTGTAATAGGTGCATGGTGGAATTGTTTTTGCATAAGTAGCACAGATTTCAAAGAGACAAAACCCGCGAGCAGGGATACAACGAGCTACACTCATAATCCCTCTATCATCTGTCTTATAGATTACCTCACAGTTTCTACAAAACACTTTTGCAGATTGCCCTTTAGGTAGCACAGTGGTTTCTGTTGTAGTATTAAGGTAGTCTCTAAAATCCTTATAGCATTCAAAACAGAGCATATCTGTCACCAACTCCGTAAAAACTTTATTTCATGAGCTCTCGTAGGTTGCTTATACAATTCTCCAAGCAAGTAATGGCCTTCTCCACAATGTTTGAGTCCGTCCCTTTCACCTTTCTGAACATATCTGATTTTCTGAACTCCGCATGGAAAATCACTGTCCCTCCACAAACACCGCCTTTGGTTCCCAAATATACGTCACCATCCGGTGTCCAACATAGTTTCAGGCACCCCTCTGCTGGAGACCCACTAACATTGTCATTGGTATCGTGAACAAAAATTGCACCCTTGGGAACTATGCCGCCCAGGTCTTGTAAAAGTTCGTAATAATCATATTGAGGCAAAGAAAATGCTTTAATCCCTTTAATCATCACGTATCCCCTCATGTAAAACTAATCTTTTATCACGTCCCAACAATCGACAAAATATGCACACTCTTTTATATCCTCATCAAACCCATCACAGGCACCACCAAGAAATAAATTGCAATCATAACAGGTTCTCTCCCTCCGCTCAATCGACGGAGGATTCCGCTCCATATGCTTGTTGTTATCATTCATAATGAAACCCTCATTTCATACAGTCTTTCTTTGAAGTAAAAATTCATAATAGGCGTTGGTGCTTTCCGGCTTCTGATCAGCTTCGATAAACTCAGAGATAATCTTGTCTTCTATCTCACCATCAAATATATCTGAGTCATGCCATGGAAGTGATTTGTAATAGTCAAGCAGCCATGCCATATCCAGCTTTTCACTGGTCATTTTCAGAGCTTCCATCCATCCAGTTGTACCACCAATATAGGATATACCATAAACCCCAGACTCGTCTTTGTCGAAAATCATACGTCCAAAAACGCTGCATAGTTCTCCAGCGAGTGCGCTATAAAAATGCTGTGGTATCTTGCTCTTTATTTCATCGGGGATCTGGTACTCAACATGAACATCATTTCCATTATCAACGATGGACATTTATACACCTCCGTTCTGTTGCATCAACGTAACATATAATTCCCACTGTGGAGCAAACTTCCCAAATAGGCGCACCTCAGTTTCAAGGCGGGCCAGAATTGCGTCATCCCTGTTTTGAAAACGGCCAATAAATATCCGTTTGTGGTCACACATGATTGTTGCTACCCAACGCTCCCGTCTTTTGTCAAAGGTAACACCAGTCACGCCAGAGGTGTTGGTAGAGTACCGGCCTCGATTCCTATTGTTTTGGGAGCAGTTGCAGCACCGCAGATTTTGCTTTCTGTTGTTTGCCCGATTTTTGTCTTTGTGGTCTACCCATTGACCAGGCTTGGCGTGAGCAACCACCCTGTGAAACCTGACAATCCGTAGTTGCCCCAGATAGTAGTAGCTGCTTGTAAGGTATCCGTCTTTATCCGCATACCAGTTGCGACTTTGGATTAGCACAAGGTCTTCCAAATCGAAATAGAAAACCGCTGTGCCTATATGCAAAACGCCGTATGTGTCGAACAGCTCTACCATCTTTATACCCTCTGTTCAGTGTGATCTGGTGGATTGGGGAGAGGCATCCAGTGCGTCACCCGCTTGGTCACTTTCTGTGTTGAGCGCATGGAAGTGAAGATGTACCACTCTTTGCGCTTTGCTCTGGGATAGCGTTCATTCATCGGATCTTTACGGTAATACCCGATGAAGATGTACCCGTCTATTGGAGTATAGCCTAAAACGACTTGATTGTCGATGGGTAGACGATCTTTTACGGAAATCCACTCGCTCATTGATTGTCACCAATCCAATCTTACTTTCAATCCAGCTGCTGTCACTGCGTTCAATAGGAGCATAGCACGTGTCATTGGGCCGACACCACCAGGAACGGGTGTATATGCGGAGCTTCTTTCGTAAGCCTCTGGATTACAGTCTCCGCATAATTTTCCGTCTTTGTCACGGTTCATGCCAACATCAATGATGGTTGTGTTTGGCTTTATAAACTCCGGCTTAATGAGGTTTTTTCTTCCGGTAGCAGATATCAAAATGTCAGCTGATTTACAGATACCGCCAAGGTTTCTTGTATGCGAATGACAGATTGTAGTTGTGGCGTTATTCCAAAGTGCTATCGTAGCCATAGGTTTGCCAACAATGTCAGAACGACCCACTATAACGCAGTGTCTTCCTACGATTGGAATCTTGTAAAACCTCATCAGTTCAATAATGCCTCCAGGAGTGCAGGGAACGAATCGGAACTTGCCGTCTAACATTGCCATGGTATTAGCCTTGGTGAATCCATCAACATCCTTTTCTGGTTTGATTGCGGAGATAACGTGATCCTTGTTGATGTGCTTAGGAAGCGGGAGCTGAACCAAGATACCATGTACGCTGTCGTCATTAGACAACGAGCGGATTAGTTCAACCAGCTTTTCCTCGCTTGTGTCTTCAGGGAGCACATAGGTCACACTGTCGATACCGCACTGCTCACAGTCTTTTGCTTTGTTTCGGACATAAATTTTGGACGCTGGATCATGCCCGACCAAAACAACAGCAAGTCGCGGCTGTGTGCCAGACTCAGCAATCGCCTCTCTGACTTTGTGCTTGATAGCGGACGCGGCATGGTTGCCGTCTAAAATGAGTGACATCACATTACCTCCTTGTCAGAAGCCTTTTTACATAGTGGCTTAATATAGTCTATAAAGATTTGAACGATTTTCTTTGCGTTTGCGGTAAAATCCATACAAATACAACCCCACAAGTCGCCGTCATCGCAATCCTCCATAGGTGTGCCTCTAAACGTATTTCGCAAGGCGAAAATTACCTCTGGTGGTATGCTTTCCTCACAACAACTTTTAACCACACTTAGATCAATGGTTGGCTCATCATATTCATTCAGCTCTGAAGGATCGACGCCATAGTCACTTATGAGTTGCTTAACCGCTTTGAATGTCTCACCAGTGTTTAAGATTTTTTGCGTTGCGATTTTGTCAAGCAAGTACCCACTGTCTATTCGTGCTATGAGGTGCATGAAGCTCTCACTATGAGGAGTAGGAACCCATCCATAAGCGTAGTTTCCACAGTCCGAAGTAATAGACAACTCATAACGATCAAGGTCGAAGTTAAAGATTGCCCAAAGGCAGGAGCCATAGTCTGGATCTCCTTTTTCTTGTTGGAAGTAAAGAGAGACTATGTTGGGCGTTCTGTTCTCTACTTTAGCCATCCTGTGTTCCCTTCTTTGTCTTGGCATATCCAGTACCGTGGCAAACTGGGCAGGTGTTCCAGTCCTTTGGATCGTCGGGGTCGGGACGGTCATCTTCCGCACAGGCGCGACTGCGAAGGACTTTCCCTGTTCCTTCGCACCGTTCACAAGCGGTGTTGGCCTTTTTGAGAGCGGCCAAGCTGTCATTGTATGGTTTTATCTTTTCCTCAAACTCCACTGTGAGCCGGTGGATCTGAGCTTCAACTTCGCGGATCGCGGGCACAAGATTTAGAGTTTCAGGTGCTTTTGCCATCGGTAGTATCCTCCTGTTCGTGGTGTGTAAAATTTACTGCTGGAATGAGGTGGAAGAACTCAGTATGGCTTCCTACATCGAAAATGGTCTTGCCATCAGAGTTCCAAACGCGGGTATAGTAGATTTTGAAGTTGCGTTCGGAACAGAAAGCGTTAATGAGTTTCCCAGCTTCGCTCATAATCTCTTGGTCGGTTTTGAGTCGGCCTGTATCGTGTAGGTCTTTGATAAAGGCAATCTTTTTCTTATTGCCACGGTTGCCTACAAAAATAAGAATGTGATTTTTCTCCACGTGCATCACCTTGATTTTGTTTGTTATTAACGAAAGATAACTACCATGCTGGGGAAAGGTGCGGAATTTTTACCATCTCCAAATTTCAACCGGCCACGGATAAAGCGGATTTCCACATTGGGTTTCAAATAGATATAGTCGTGAAAATATGCCGTATCTGTTCTGGCAGGTATCAGCAGCACCACAGTGGTATTAGGCTGCTTGGCTTCCTCGAAGCATTTCTTCACCCAGTCTTTGATAGCCTTGCCATACGGCGGGTTGCAGAAGACTGTCTGCCCCCCCCACGACTGTTTCAGTCCATCGTCCGTCTCTGTAAAGTAGTGGGCGCATTTGTGGTTGGACTGATTGGCGCAGGGGTCAAGGGTGAAGTGAAACTCCGAATCCAGCTGGTTAAAGAAATCTTGTGGCGTCGCCCAGTCCATAGCTTTGGACGAGAACATAACCTCTGTATTCATTTGCTTCACCTCTTGTGATTTTTTTGTTTTAAGGCTTTTCTTCTAACACAATCTGCTCGACAATGAAATCCGTACATTTGGAGATAACCTCGAATACGGGAACTCCGTTTTCAGCAAGATCCAGAGCTTCAAAGTTGTCATCACACCACGATTGCAGAGTATTGCTGTCCATTTCGTATCCGGCGTATCGAAAGAATTTGTCAGTGAGGGACACAACCTCTTGGCGTGTGAATGGCATTACCCGATAGCTGATGGGGAAGCGACGAACAAGGGCGGGATCAAGCCTGTCGTATCTGTTTGTAGTGCCGATAATGATGACATTATTGGGTAGAGAATCCATCTCTTGCATAAGTGCGATGGTTACGCGACTCATTTCCGAAACATCGTGCGAGTCTCCTCGTTTTAATCCAATGGCGTCAATCTCATCAAAGCAAAGGAGGCAGGGAGAGATCTTTGCATATGAGAATACTTTGTTTATGTTGGATTGTGTGCCGCCGAGAAGAGAATTGATCAAGCTGGAAAATCGCACATAAACAAACGGCAGATCAGCTTTGTGTGCGATATATCGAGCAAGCTCAGTCTTACCTGTACCGCTTTGCCCATAAAGGATTGCTGCCGGCAGATAGGAAATACCAAGCTCCATAAGACGGTTAGACGCTCTGTAGGTGGCGAGGATTTTGTCTGCAATAGCCTCCTCGCCACTACGTAGGAGAAACTTTCCCATAGGATAGTCCGTGACATCTTCTGCCACCAATAGATCTTTGAGATTGTATGGCAGTTCAATGAAACTTGTCTTAGCTTCGAGCTTGCGAAGTAACTCTGCCTTGAAACGCTGATCCCGCTGTGCAGTAATATTATTCAAGATAAGTTTGGCATACGCATGGGCTTTTTTAGGATCATTGTCAACTACGGCACGGAGGAGCATTCGTTCGTTGTCATTCATTTGCTTTCACCCACCCCTATACAAAAATGGTTTCGTTTGTGACCTGGTTGTTATCGGTGATTTTCACTGTCATGCTGTCAGTGACCGCCATCCGAAGTTTGGTGAGAGAACCATTGAACGGAAGAAATGACGAACAATAGCAGTCACATACGATATCATCTCCATCAAAATGGAACAAGTTGCCTTGTAAATCCTTATACTCTGCTTTGCGATTGCAAGTGGATAGCTTTGCATAGCGTCCAGTCCAGTTAGGTGGCGTGATATTGTAGTCCGGATACATTGTGGTAAACGCCTCAAACAGCTCAGGGCACAACTGAGAGAGCTGATGCAAAAACATAGGGACTGTTTTCGCCTGATAATCAGTGATTTCTCCACCCATGAGTGCATGAGGTCGATAATCGCAAATACGTTTGATATTCTCGGGTGTCAATACCTCTTGCGGTACAAAAAGACGGTTGCCACCAAAACCAGGATCATGACACATCAGCCGCTCTCCCTGTAACTCAATATTGATATAAGGTGGAGTAAGAAATACACCGTTACCAATACGAGTGATATAGGTGTTGGATGGGTAAGATAATTTGTGATAATGCTCATCCGCCTTGGCCTCTCTATAAAGACGGTGGTACATTTTTGACTGTTTTGTACCTCCATCAACATGGTTGATACGCCCAAATTCGCATCGTAATCCGAACAAGGTTGTTACACGAAAACATCTCCCTTCTTTATAGGCCGAGCACTCTTCGGCATGATCACAATAGATGTACTCAGCTCGGAGACGTGCCTTACGGCTACCATCTCCATATAGTCCTACGTTAATCAGCTTTTCCATTATTTACTCCCTCTCAGCGCTTTCGCTAAACGGTTTTGGAGCATAAGAGATGAGGGCGTTGCCACAGGTAATGCGGTCGGAATCCTCCTCTTTACTGGGAACAAACACAATTACATCCCAGCCCAAATCCAGTAAGGGTTTCTCGAATTGGTCATAGACGCTGTAATTGTCGTAGGTGGTTGTGATATTATAACCGTTTTCTGATGCAGCTGTGGTTTGATGGATCGGTGTGATTTTGACGATGAACTTCTGCTTATCAAAAAGCTGGTCGAGTTTTGTGGCATCCAGAACCGTCTGCTCTGTAACAGCAAAGTTCAGAGTGTATTTCCTACCAACCGGAGTAGGAAGAGCGTTTGCGATAGCTGCAATCTCCTCCAGATTTAGAGATTTGCCCGCAAATTGAGCACTCCGCTGTTCGTCGGAGGTACTGTTAATGCTGAGTTGCAGCCCAGCTTCTCCGTGTCGCAAAACATTCTTGATTTCACACCATTTTTGTAAAAATTCCGCCAGCCGCTCGTTGTTTGCCGGCATCATGGTAGATATGACAGGGTGGATTGTGACGGCGTGCAGACCGCATTCTCTGACCAAGGCGTCAAGCCGATGCTCAGTGAACTCCAAAACCGAGGGATTCCATGTAGGTTCACCCATACGGGCGTAGTGAACATTGAAACGGTTGGTAAACCGTACATCCTCATGCTCAATGATATAGCGGATTTGGTATTCCAGATCAAGCATTGAGGCGTTGCCGAAGAAGCCGTACTTATGAACGTCACAGAACGTACACTTCATAGGGCACCCTTTCTGGGTACTGATCGTTGCCACCCACTTGTTCTGAATGTTTACATCGTGGTGCTGAACACCATCAATCTTCTTGGTAAGCCCTAAGAAATCTGCTTTGATATTGTTTTCCTTGCCATAGTCACCTACGGTTAGGAACTCCAATCCCATCAGCGGATTGAAATAAATCTTCCCAGTATGGGTATGAACAACTTTGGTTTCCATTGAGATAGTTCCTCCTCTTTTATTCCGACTGTCCAAAAGCCTGGTCATAGGAAAGACCGGTGGCTTTTAGAATAGCGGCGATGTTTTTATGGCTGATTTCTCCGCTACTTAGTGCTTTACGTAGACATTTACCAGTTATTTGCTCCAAATCGGCGACGAAAATGTGGTTCTCACACATCCACTGACGTAGGCCAGGAAAAACAACTGTTGTAGGTCTGATGTTGATGCTGAGAGTGCCATATTCCTTAACACACTGGTGTACGGCTTGCCGACTAACGCCATACTTTTTGGCGATAGCAGCATAGGTCATGCCTTGCTTTCTCAACCGCATATAGTTCTCTGATTTGGTCATAAATCTCATTCCGCTTCATTGATTTTATTCGTTATTATTGAAATGTAAATAGACCGTACTATCACCCACACCGCGATCTTTGAAATACTGAACAGCTTGCTCTGCGGTAAGATGCTTGGCGATCCAGTCCAGGGAGACATACTCCCTCTCTCGGTAAATCGTTTTGACGGAAATAGTGTGCGCATCATTGGCAAAAATTTTCATGCCTCTCGATCTGCAACTTCCACAAACCCCGATATACGGACGGTGCAGAAACATGGTTTCATCAGCATACAATCCATTAAAATAGTGGTTGTAGATTTCTTGAAAAGCCTTGTCAAACGGGCACCTATCCAGAATGATTTTTTCTTTCTGCACTTCGGAATCATCTTTGCACATATAACCAACATCCCCACAGGCTTGCCACTGTTGTCGGTTGATCTGAAATACCGACCTCACATCGTAAACTTTTAGCACATTACATCCTCCTTGTATAGCGTTTTACACGAATATCCAACTTGTGTTTTTGAGCTGTTTCAATCATGTGCTGTGTGCCACGACTCTTTCCGTCCCAAAAGGCCACCAGAGCATCAGCGTTTTGAGCCATTTGCTCGTTGCGGATAAAACCCGCAGAACGACCGTGCTCGTCCCAGTCCGCAGGAAAGTAGCGGATTGTATAACCACGTTCCTTAGCATATTGCTCTCCCAGAGCGTCAGCACCACGGGCTTTTCCACATACGATAGTTATGTCGTCTGTTACATTGGATAACAGAAAATCCATAGCCTTAGCCAGCCCAGGGTAGTTGTTAAAATCTCTGCCTCCTGCGATAATGACACGAAACATAGAAGCCTCCTTATCACCATTGCCTTTTGTTCATTTCAATAACCACTCGATCATCGGAGTCCCAGACGGGAGGTTCTTTATAACGCCATTTTATTTCACACTGCTCTTCTAATTCATCATAGCATTTTGAGCAAAGACATCCCGATGCTTTCCATGGCTTTTGCGAAATCAATGCGCCGCAGCGTTCACACAAACACCCCGCCTCATAAAGTTGAGCTTCGTGCAATCTGGCACGTTCTGAAGCGGAGCCGCATAATATCAGGGCAGTTTCTCCAAAGCGAAAATCAGACTCTATTTCCCTAAATGGTAGCTTGTTAATAGACCACGGATAGAGTTTAACTCCCATGATATCAAACATATCACTGAGTACACGATGAGGATCGGAGAATATCTTATTTGCGGTTAAATCGACATTCCCTTTCATTTTCCAGTTAAGAAAGTCTTGATTTTAGCAAAAGCACTCTTAGGCTTAGTAGGTTCTGTATTGGATAAAACAAAGGAAGCACTACCGTTTCGGGGTTGAAGTTTCTCCAGCTGTTCTTTTAACTCTGCGATATCCTCTGGAGTCTTGATTGTATGAGTGATATTGCGGGTAGTAGCTGTTTTTACCTCGCCCACCATTTTATCTAAGGTAAGATCACAAAACTCATCCTCCCAATTACCAAGATAATAAAAGCGGTCAATGACGGTGCGAGTAGAATCCTGTTGGAATGTACCAAACAGAATAGGATCACGCCTACGAGCTTCCTTTTCGACTTGTCGCTCGACCTTGCCAGTATAGTCTGTAAAAAGCACATAAAGTCTGTCAAATTTGCCGCCCACTTGTTCGATCAACTGAACAATTTCATCGGGAATCTCCCGCTCATAGTTTTCCAGTTCAATAATCTTCACAACATCTTTGGCGATATTGTCAATATACTCCTCAATATCGTCACGATAGATAAAAGTATTGACACCAGTAGCTACGACCTCTCGCTCTCGTTCAATACATTCCAGATGGAATAGAAGTTTGCGTGCTCCTTTTTTCTGGCCGGTGATACGGTACTTATTCAACAACTCTAAGCAGTTGTCATAAATCTTTTGCAGGTCTGCATCTGTAATGTTCTGCCGGCGCTCTTTGATAAGATGAAAATATTGGTCAGGTGTAAAGGTAAGTGTCGTATTCTCAATCATTATAATCTACTCCTTTCTTACAGCAATTTTTCAATGTAGTTGCGGTCTTTAGTAAAGATAGGTATTTCTTTGTCAACTACCCATTTGCGACGAACTACATTGATTTTTTGACCTTGGTTTCTCGGATCGTCCATTTCAGTTCTGACAGTTTGCTTTACACAGCAGGAGCCACGCTTTGATTCTGTGGGAAAGTCATTCCAGTTGATACCCTTTTCAGCCCATAACATCTCTTGAATTTCATCACAGGTTTTCTTGTGGAGTTGGCTTTGGCTAAAATTAGCCTGACCAACTGCCTCAATGCTGTTACGAGTGGCGTCTTGTTGCCGCCAGATCAGACAGTTACATACTTCCTCTTTAGGGATAGAGAACACACGGGCGTCAAAGAGCGCACGATGCTGTTTGCTGGTATAAAGATCGTCCAGTGTTGTAAATCCAGGCCGCTCAGACTCACCATTGTCAAAACTCTTCTCAAACCATTCGCCATGAGCTATAATGAACTCACGGTCAAATGCCAAGGTAGCCATAGAAGCGGCTATGCTGGTCATCTTCTGGATGTTGTACCCAAACCATGCGTCAGTCTTGATAGTAGCATAGTCAGTTAAGACCAGCGTAATTTCATCCGATTGTGTATAACCCAAGACACAACCTTGGATGTTTTCGCAAAGGCACTTCATGGTCTGCTGCATAGCCTGAGTAAGCACAGGATCGAAGGGTTTTACCATACCTCTGGTAAAGGTGTGGAATGCCTTGCCATCCAAACGGATGATAACAGGCACACGACGAGTTAGGTAGTTGCGGGAGATGTTCTCATAGGCTTTCATACGATCGCCCAGGTTGTCTTTTTTATTTGCCATTGTTTCTTCTCCTCTTAGAACGGTGCATACTCTAACGGCTGAGGGTGATATGTGATGCCGGAAATGTAGGGCAAGCCAAGCACTTTCGCCACCAAATAGGCAGTATAACCATCCAACAACAGGCCGTTGTCGGCTACCAGTACATTTGTGTTGAATTTCTTGTTGTGGTAGTATTCCATGAACCGCTTGGCGATTTTTTCATCGCTCGGCTTACTGTGTTTCATATAGTCCGGAATTGCAATACTATCCAGCGCGATATCAGCGGTGGTTGCAACAATTTGACGGAGTGGAAATGTAGCGCCAGAAGCCACCATGAGTTCATGTACATCCGCCTTGTTGACCACAGAGCCAACCACAATGCCATACTTCCTGCCCCGTGCAGTATGACAGGCCACGCGGATACCAGGCTTTATGGCGTCAGAAAGGTGCGCCGGCACCTCAAACCAGTAAATCTTCTCACTGTTCCCATGCTTAACCATTGCGACATTCATAATAAGCACCTCCGTTATTCGTTGATTTTGTTCGTCACTATGTATAGTATATCACGGATTTCCCGTTTGTCAATAGGAAATCCGTGATTTTGTTCGTTATTTTTTTCGATTAAGCAGACCGCACTTTCAAAAGAACGGCCAGCGGGTTGTCATTGTCTCTTAGCGTTGCCTTATAATGCTCTTTCCACCAGTGGTACAGCAGCTCGAAGTTCTTTATAGGCAGATACTCATCTAAGAGCAGCTGGGGATCGTTTTGTGAACCATAATCTAAACACATAAGGCGTAGCTCTTCTTCGGTAATGGAGCGAATGGGCTTTTCGTCGTCTACTGAGTAAATGACTGCGTGGCGACGAATAGCGAAATCGGGGAGCAGAAATGCAGGACTCCATTTGGACGCTTCATCATACTGGCTCAGTGCGTTGCCTACCCAGGTAATTTTCCCATCAGCACGATACTTAACGCCGACACATACTTTCTTGTCTTGTGTCTTACCATCTTTTTCAAACGGTTCTGTAATGGTTAGTTTTTTGAACGGTTCTTTAATTCCGACTGTTTGGCCTATGATGATATTATCCGCGTCTTTATGCGGGATAGCAAATGCTTTCAGCCGTTCTTGCTCCCATAGCGCCAAATCATGCAGATTCATATTTAGGTTCATCAACTTCCTCCAATCTTCGCTGGGCAACCTCAGCCCAGGGCATTCCGTAATATGGGCTTTTCTTCTTGTCGCATACACCATTGTCGATCCCGATATAGTGTCGCCCTTCCTTTTTCGCCGCAATCAAGGTTGAACCAGTGCCACAGCAGTTGTCCAATACTACCCCCCCCTGCAGTGTGTAAGTACGAATAGCGTATCGTAATAGATCCACAGGCTTCTCGGTAGAGTGAAGTGCGATAGAGGGATGAGGCTTGGGGAATCGCCAGATCGACGCAGGATACTTCATATCGGTATCCTCAGACTGAACACAGATATAGTTGCCATAGCTCCGATTAGAATGAATATCTTCGGCCTGTCGTCCCACAGCCTTACCTTTGCTATGGTTTTTCTCACCTTTTTCCATTTGAGGGTTATACGGTGGCGGAGATTTGTAAAATACCATAATATCCTCGTGCTCCCGAAGTGGCATTTTCTTAGCGTTAAGAAATCCGCTTTTGAGCACCTTATCCCAAATGATATTGTATCGGTGGAGTTTGGAATTGGAAAGCATCATGGTAGCGGTGAATTTATCCTGCCCAAAGAGAAGAATGGCACCATTAGGCTTGATAATTCGTTCGTACTGCTCCCAGAGCAAACTGGGAGGGATAACCACATCCCACTTGTTTTGTGTTGCCCCGTAGGGCAGATCACAAAGAATCATGTCAATACTACCTGTATCAATTTGTGCCATTACTTCCAAGCAATCACCGTTTACAACAGTGTCAAGTGGAATGCTCACAGCAATCATCCTCTCTTTTGGTTATTCAGCTTGTATCCATGTCAAAGCGGTTTCGGCATTGGCAGCACGAATAGATGCACCAGCGCCACGCTCGTAATAATTACAGAAATACTTGGCAGCGGAACCAGGATCGGTGATAGTGCAGAAGTCGTCAAAGTCTCCACCGAAGTAGTTCATATTAGTACGGATGTTACTCATGAGGTAATCAAGCTGCCCCATAACATCCGCGCCATCAACTGAGGGGTTATAGTACAGACTCCATTGGCATAAACCGTAATAATAACTGCCATCAAATCCGTAGATATCCCACTGCAAATCCAAAGTCTGACCACCACACTCGGTCATCATATTGCCAAGGATACCGGCGATCACAGTGTCTGACATACCTTGCGCGTTCAGATATTCATAAACCTGACCAGCTATGTCATATTCGGATTTCAGACGTTCAATCTTTTTTGCAATGGGGGGGGTATCATTATCCATCGCTTTAAGTACATCTTCACCAGTGTGGTTATCTATAAAGAGTTCAGTTTTCTCATACGGCAGGTTTAGCCGATCTATCTTGAAATTTCTTTGCTCTTCATAAATCTCTCCAACAAGCATGGCGTACTTGCTGCCGTCTTTGGCGCACTCTCTCATCTGGCGGTAATAATCTACGCCGTCCTGATATCCAACAACTTCGATTTGGTCGGTGATTCTTGCAGGGGCAAGAGCTTTTACCCCAAAGCCCATAATTGTGAAACCGACCAGCGTCACAAGAAAGGACACAACTATCTTTTTCACCGACACAAGGCCGGCTCGTCGTTTGCTGTTCATATTCTTACCTCCATATTCTTTGATTTTATTCGTTGCTTTAGAAAGAAGATAAATCGGTTATCCTTCTGAATAAAACCAGTCTTTCATATGCCCTGAACGCTTATTTCAACATCGTACAATTTGAAGAGTTCAGGTTCGTCACATTTTTGGATTTCGGCATTTGCTTCCTCAATCGTTTCAAATAGTTGAGCATCCTCAGCGTCCTCACTGACTTCGCCGCTTTTCATTAAAAACACTGTAGGGCGCTCTTTTGTTCCGATTGCAAACCTGCGATACTTTATGTCCATTTTTACCTCCATCGTGGAATGTTATTGTTTTGTAGTATCTTCTGGTGGCTTCGGCAGAGGCATCCAATGCGTGACACATCCCTTATTTAATAGCTTAGTTGAGTTAAGAGCCGTTTTGATTCTCCACCGTGGTTCATTCTCATAGCTTATCCTGAAACACGCCCCAACGAATATTGCTTTGTTTTTACACAGAATAAGTACCAAATCATCCTCAACTGGCAGTCTTTCATTTACAGCTATCCAGCCATCGTTAGACGTGATTTCAATGGTAGGTGCGTCTCGTATCCACTCTTTACAGTAAATATCACGATCAGATGATCCAAGCGCATCCTCTAAAGCGTCTGCATCAATCAATCTCATTTCCGCATTTCTCCATGTTCTAATAATCGCTGGCTTGTTGTCTTGCCAGATGGTCGTTGATATAATCGCAAATCTCGCAGTAGTTCTTCATAGCGGATCTCAACTGCTCCTGCTTTTCTGCTGGAAGTGTAGATGCCGTCTTGCCCAGCAACATGGTCATGTGGTCGAGCGGAACAACGGCTTCACTTTGCAAACTGGAAAGATTACAAGACGGAAACACATCATAGGGGCGATCCATCCACTCGTGAAACCATGCCTCTTTCTCAGGATTGAGCGGAATCCCCATAAGACCAAGTAGTGTGGCCTCGAAGAGAGGACGGGGTAGTTTGATAAGATATTCATATACGGTCATATCATCACCTCAATGTAAACCCAAATGTTTGGTATCCAAGGCTAACACCTTTCCATTCTGGCTTGAGCTTTGCTTTCAGCTCGCTTGCGACACCTTTGCACATAGCTTTCGTATCGCCAAACACTTCATATTCACATAGGAACGTCTTATCTTCAGATAATCCAAAGCCTACATAAATGTTTAGTGTGTTCGCCCATGCAATTATGCTGTCGATAGCAGCCTTATGTGTTTTACAGTAAGCATTACTGTCAGCAACATTCTTTTCGAGCAACCAGGAACCACGTACAAACTGCTTCTTTGCCATTTGCTTACCTCGTTCCTGTAGAGCCAATACCGCCGCGATCTTCATTACCCAGCGTTTCTACGGCTTCAAAAGAGATCTGAGGCTGGTGCTCCACAATGCGGAACTGACAAATGCGGTCGCCAACCTTGATTGAGGTATCACGCATAGCAATGGCCGGGAAATACCATTGATCGTTGTCTCCACAATAACTTTCATCCACCATCCCCATGTGGTTGGCCTGAATAACACCGAAATTTTTGAAAGTTGAGCTGCGGGGAATGATGTGCGCCTCATATCCCTTGGGGAGCTGCATCGCCACACCCAGCGAAATCAACTTAAAGTCGCCGGCTTTCAGATCCACATTTTCAGCGGCCCGTAAATCAATCCAATCAGACTTGCTGGCGATATAGTCCAATTTCTCAATTTTATCGCTTAGGTATTTGACCTTGATTGTCTGTCCGATAGGCTGTTCGGGTTGTCCAGGCATTTTTGCTCCCTCAGCAATGAGATAGAGAGCGTGAAAGCAGTTATCGCATAGATGGATTTCCTTACGTTCTACAGTGGGATTCGTAAGAACAGTCCCATAATCATAACTGGTATTCAACGTGAACTCCCGCATTTTTTGATCATGCGGATGCTGAATGACTTTTCCGCAGGCATCACATACATGAACCATCGACATATCTTAACCCTCCGTTTTCTTTGAATTGAGCTTACTTAAAATGTCGGTTACTAACACATCGTACCCTTCGATATCACCACTATAATGCCGACAGGCGACACCGTGGCCTACAAGAAATTCATGAAGATCACGAGAAAGCGCATCACTCTCTGCTTCAGTCTGGAAACGACCAGCACCGTTATAAGGTTTAGTGCGATTGATAAAGACATTCATAGAGTCGTATGACTCAGAAACCTTTGTGACCAACCGATCGAACTCCTCACCCAGAACAGGATCGTTGGCGTAGAACGGAGACAGCAGGATGGGGGAGTCAGTAATAACCACATCCACCTTGTCTTGAACGCGACTGATGCGGAAATATTGCTTACCAAAGATGTACGCCTGATTCTGGAAAACAGCTTTACTTTCCTCCCACACCTTATCCTTAGCAAATTCCGTTACCAACTCAGCATTGATTCCACGCATTTTCAGCTGAGAAAAGACATAAGCTGCTCCGGTGGATTTACCCGCTCCAGGAGCGCCATATAAATTAACGATAAGCATTTTCATCACCCTTTCTGTTTTTGTGCTGGCTCTTTTAGCCATGCAATAAATTCGTCCACCAGCTCCGCTACTCGGCTTTCATCCCACTCCACAAAGTCGTCAAAGCTCATTGTGCCGATAGCAAATGCTTCTTTTACCCTGGTCAAATCGAAGATATAACTGTCACCACAACTCGCCCACTGGCAGAAATACTCAATTAAAGTTTCCCGCAGTTTATCCTCTTCCAGAGTTACAAGTGTTTCCGCATTGGTTTGGGGGTCGAAATCCACACCTACCCTATCCCGATAAACAGAGCAGCGCGATCCTCGATACATAGTGTCACATTCCTTAACAGGGCAGACTGCACAACCGGTCAAAGGTCTATCTCTTTGCATATTGCTACCTCATTCACACCGAACGAAGTGTACGGTATTAAAACGCTGACCAGGGATTTCTTTCAGTACAATATGGGAAATCCAGCCACCTACATTGAGGCTTTCTACCTCATAAACTTCTCCCTCAGTCAGAAATTGATGCGCCTGTTTGGAATCTCCACTCATGCCGGCGTCCAGATCAACAGCCCTGACTTTGCAGCCGCGCTCACAATACAAAACATCAGTTTGATCTGCTGCACATTTACTGCACAACCATTTTTGACTGTAATCCAGGGTTGCACCGTTCAGCAGTTTCCCGCACTTAGAACAACGAAACTCCAACTTTCCATTCATTTCAAATCATCCTCCTTGATGTATAAACCGCAATGACACATACCACTTTCCATTTCACGAAACTCCTTGCACATACATTTCGTATCTTCACTTTTTAGCAGAGAGCACGGACAATAGCCTGAGTTTTCTTTGAGTTGTCTTCTAATCTCTTTTACATATTTCTGATCAGGATTCAAACGTATTTTCATTATGAAATCCTTTCTGCATATTGGTTGTCACTTGCCAGTGTTGTTCCCAGTACAGTGTCATACTTCCTGGATTGATTAGGAATGTAACGTCCAAATTTAATGATAACATTCGGAAAGTTAGCTAATGAATTAAGCCATCCTTTTTCTGTACATTCATCTCTGGTATATCCTGTGTAGATTACAAAATCGTCGCTGCTTTCATTACGAAACCTACATAATAACTCTAACAAAGAATCAAAGGTGTCCATAGGTTCCATACCACCACAAACAATAGCTTTGCTGATAGGGTTGGAAATATAGCGTTGGATAATGTCTTCGACCCCCACCTTAATTATAGGAGAATGGGCAAGGTTGCTGTTCTGGCAACAGCAAACCTTGGCCTCCTTCTCACATTTGAAAGTGCAGTAGGGAAAGATGATAAACATGGACGGTTTTTTGTAATTGACGAAATCTTCGTCCACCAATCCTTTAATCAGCAACTTTTTCCCACTCCCTCATCTGATACTCTGCCTTACGTTCCTTAGAATAGGTTGTGATAGGAACATAAAATCCTACAATACGGGTGTATTCTGTTGCAACAGGTTCCCCGCATTCAGGACAAACCTTGCCGAAAAATGCGTGGTTGTTTTTACAAACCTGGATTTTTGTGTTAAACGCAAAGTAAGTCACACCTTGATCAGCAATGTAGTTAAGCATATCCCATGCTTGCTCGAAGGTGTTGAACGGAGCTTCAATATTGACATGAAGAATACTGCCGCCGTTGCAGAATCCGTCAAACATGGAAGCGATACGAATACGCTCTTGCATAGTGGTCTTAATCCCAAGAGGAATGAATTGATTGCCATAGAGGGGCAAATCGGTCACGGTGGCATCGGGATAGAAGAAGAGATCCTTCTTCATCAGTTTGGCAGCTGCAGTTTCACCAGGAATTTGTTCACAGTTGATTTGATAATCAACTGCCTTTGCGAACTCAGCCTTGGTATTGTGAATCACTTCAAAGATTTTTTTGCCAAATCTCTCTGCATTCTCAGTGTAATACGTATTGCCAAGAGTATCCTTGCGGACATAGCCAAAGGTTTTCATCGTTTCGTAGATACCGATAAAACCAATGGTGTTGTAAAGATGCTCAAAATCTACAATACCAAGAGAGAAGTTACGGAGCAGCCCTTTATCCACGTTTCGTTTGATGATATTTCGGACGCAATCAAGCACTTTTAGATTTAGTACGACCATTTCTTTAAGTGCTACCAAATACTCGTCCTCTGTTTTATTCTCCAAAGCCAGACGAGCCAAATTGATGGTACTAACTTTAACGGAGCCAACCTTGAGCGCAGTGCCACCGATAGAGTTAAAGTAACCTAAGTCCTCAATGTTGTTTTTCAAACGGCAGCAGTTAGATAAACTGGTGACAGAATCGTCGATAAATAGATTGCTGTCGTTCCACTTTATATTGTGAGCACAAGCATATTTAGCAAAATCTTCGTCCACGAACTTTCCGTCAACGCGAAGTAGAGAAATGGAGTTGACAGGAAATGTCATCATGTTCTTGGAACGAATCTTTGCCATGGTTTCAAGAAATACTTTCTGGAACTCCATGATCCCGTCAATTTCGTCAATCATAAAAGAACCGTCAGGAAACTCTGCTCCGCCGAACAGAGCTTCTAAATAAGGTCTGTCGAAGATACTGGTGTTAGTAAATGCAGACTGGATACCACCACGAAGGAACGGCTGGTTTAATGCGTAAATCAAGCGCTGAATCTCCTGTTGGGCAGCTCGATTGCAGTCTGTATACAGATTTTCGGCGCAATCCTTCTTCCAGAAGTAGTACATATAGGGAATCAGGTTGGGCAGGCCAACAGCTCCAGAACTACGGTTACACGTCCAGCTAACAAACTCCTTGACAAAATCCACGAATGTTTCAAGATGCTGGGGCGGCTCGGCGTTGAAGTTTTCAATAAAATACAGCCCACGTTCTGCCAGACTCTTCAAGTCATATGCAAAGCAGTAATGGACAAATGTGGAGGTATTTGCGTCATGAAGGTACAAATGACCATCCCATTCACAGCGTAACCACTCATTCGCCACTCTGAATCCATACTTTTTGTTGATCTCGTAGTAAATCTTATTGAATGCCAATAGTTTCTGATGTGGCTTAGGCATTTCGTTGATCAAAGTGACAATATCTTTTTGACCGACATTGGCGTTGCCGTCTACTGAAGCATCAGCCACAGTGTCCGAATCAATAAAGTTGTCAATAAAGTCGGTATAGCTTAACTGACCGGTAGAGAAGCCGTTGATTTTTGCCATTTCTTCTCCATAGTCATTCTGCATTCTGTTGTATGCGTTAATAAAATTCTTTTTTAGCTCGATGTTGATGTTCATTCTGCACTCTCCTGTTTATTAACCCAGTCATTTGCATCCGCAAACTCAAGGAGCCTACTTCCAATTTTTAGAACTGGCACCTGAGTAATCCCAAGTCCCAACATCTCCTCGACAGAGTTATTTTCTTGGTAAACGATTCCTTTTTGCTCCAATTTCTTTTTCAGAATCGAGCACTTCGGGCATCCTGTTGAAAAAAGAACAATCATTCAATCTTCCTTCTTTCTGCATACTGCTGTACTAAGGCGTCAACATCATCCCATGTTTCCGCACGATGAATGTCGTATTTCTCCACATCCAGACCACAATTATGCGGACGGTTAAACAGGATTTTGAAGTAGTCGCCGTTGACAAGATTGTGGATACCGTCGTCGATCAGAATGTCGCCATGCACCATCTGCTTATTTGAGGCCAAGATGATATGCTCCCAATCGAGGAACGGGAACATCTGCAAAATTCGTTCTACTTTTACCTTGCAAGTGCGGTAGTCTGAGGCAGTCACCATATAAAGCTGGTGTCCTTGGTCATACCATTTCTGGAGAACACACTGGCTACCAGGCATAGGTTCCAGTCTGTGCCACAGTTCATCGTCCAACAAAACGCCAAATACTTGCTGTTTTGTCAGAGTGGGGAATGCTATCGTCATATCCCAATCCTTAACATCCTCAAAGGCAACCGATGTGCCATACCGCTCATTCAGCAGATCAACCCAGCAGTTCAGCAAATTTTCCGCCACATCATCGGCGTCAAAAAGGATCGTCAGAGGTGTAGGCGGTGATTCCAATTCTGTGATAAGAATGGCAACCGTAACACGCAGCTTATCCAAATCCTCATCGTTTTGGATGACGTAATCAAAGTGGTAGTCATCCAACGCTGTTTCAGATTTGTGAGCTTGCTGCTCCGGTGTCAGCGGGGAGACGAAATTGGGACGTACCACCCTCACCAAAACCGTATCAATGCCACTGTATTTGAACAACTCGTATTCATTCGGGAAACGGCAGTCAGGCAAAATCACATAGTCCCATTCGTCTTGGAACATGGAAAAGAAGTTGACAATGAAATCGGCCCAGTAGTTAGGGGATTTTGCTCGAATCACATCGGTTCCGACATATTGGAGAATGTGCCGACCACGCTCGTCTTTCTGCCCATCCCAACCGAAATAGGTCTTGCAGATGTATTTGAGGAGGTCTGCAAAATGAGCAATTATGACGTTCTTGCCATTTTTCTCCAACATCTCTTTCAACATAGTGGCGGTAGTGTCCTTGCCATGCTGCGCTTTGCCGGAAATGCAAATCACTTTCATGCGGCCACCTCAATATCATCAAAGAGCACAGGAATCAACCGCTGGAACTCTTGAAGGAGAGAAATTGCAACCTCACGCATTTGCGGATGCGCTGCCAGCGAAGTCCGGAGCTTAAAGAAATGCCGCCACTCACGGATATTGGCTGTCATAACTACCTCAGTTTTGAGACTGTTAGGGAGAACACTACGGGCTTCTTGGGGAGAACAGCCGAGATCCAGCATCCTAAAATAGAAGAACTCTGCGTTTTTCATAGCAGACTCCCATGCTACCCATTGCGGAGTGTCATGCTCCAAGAAACAAGGCTCAATAACAGTAATCTCGTTTCCAAAACCATCCTTAGAGTAGTTGCAGTAACGGGTACTTTCCTGGCAATACGCCGCCAGCCGATTACGTACAATCTCATGGGATACGCCACGATCAACGATGAACTTAACTCGAATGGATTCATGCTCCAGCACCGCCTCATGACCACGCTTGATAATCCCAGCAACAAATTTCTCGGCGCTGCCGTCTGTGATCTTGTCTTCGGATTTGTAGCAGACTCGTCCGGCCTGCTCAATGGATTTCAAAATCTCTGCCCCATTGGCAGGCGAAAGGATATGAAATCCCGCTTTGATAATCTTCATACTCGTTCCTCCTTGATTTTATTCGTTGCTTTGATATATTGAATACGGCTAAATTACATAGTCGTAACCAATCAGATACCAGTATCCAGAGCGCTCTTGCCTTACATCGCTGGCGTAGATTACATCAAGACGCTTCAATGGCCTCTTTTCAAAGAGTCTGCTGCGTACCGTCAGTCTGGAGGTTTTACCACTCCCAATAGATCTTGTTTGGAGCGCATATCCCCAGATTTCTTTACTTGCCTTGCTCTTCAGTGGAAATACTTCCAAAATGATAAGTTTGCGTCGGTCTTCTTTTTTGTCCGTTGTCAAATCAATATAGCCCAGGTTCTCCATCTGGTCTTGCACTTTGCTTTTTAGGTCAAAGTCCGGAATGTGCATATCTCTTACCACACCCTCCAGATGGAGAAGCAACCCTGGCATATCTGTAAAAGTGTAGCTTTTCGCCTCTGCTCCATTTTTTGAAAGTCCAGTAGCATATTGAGCAACGATAGGTTCCAGATTTGGCGTCAACTTCTCTTTGAGGACTTTTTTCATAGTGCCATTTTTGAAGAAAGAAAACAGATCTACCATCCGCAATAATTCTTTGGCGTTGCCATATTCGATAAAGTAGTCGATCTTGATTAAGATGTCCCGCTGCCGCGTATCCAGATGTGTTTTTTCATTCATCAGTTGTAGTAGCTCCATAAAGGATTTGGGTTTTCCAGTCTCAGCCAAAGCATACAACTCGTTGGCAACATCTGCATTCATATATTTCACAGAGCTAATCCCCTTGGCAATGACCTTCTCTTCTTTATTGAGTAAGTATTTGTCCTTGGAGAGTCCAAAGCGCGGTGGAACAATTTTGATCCCGTATAAAAGCGCCAGCTCATTACCGTTTTTTACATCTTCATCGTTGTTGGCGTTGTTAAGGTAGGCTGTGATGAACTCATACGGATGGTAGTAGCGCAGATACGCACAGAGATATCCGATCATGCAGTAGCCAACTGAATGGTTATAACCGAACATATAGCTGGAAGCGTCACTGATAATTTGCAGAAACTCTTTTGCCTCCTGCTCTGCAACTTCTCTTGGCTGAGGGGATTTACTACAATATCCGTTCAGAATGTTGGGCAGTTCCTTCTCCAAGTCCTCTGGCACCTTCCGAGCAATCATCCTTCGCGTGTTATCTGCATCAGAGCCAGAATAACCACAAATCTGTTGTAGAAACTTGATAACATCCTCTTGGTAGATTAGATAGCCATTGTTGTCCGCCAGAAGTTCATCAATAATTGGGGAGGGGTTTTTGTGTGGCTTATGCTGCATAAGATCGTCACGGTAAGAAGCACCAGAAGGACGAAGTGCTGCCGTTACAAGACTCATATCAAAAATGCTATGAGGCGCATACTGCTTGAGCATTTGGAAAGCAAAGTCTCCTTCAAACTGGAAGATACCGATAGGGGAACGCAACATATCTTTCCAAACTGCCTCATCATCCCAGTTGATTTCGTGAGACTTAGGATAAGGTTTTCCCAGCAGTTCATAGGCATCCTTGATGATCTCGATATTCTTCAGCCCTAAGATATCGTACTTGACCAGGCTGACTTCATGCACGCACTCCATGTCAATCTGCAAGATCTCTTTGCCCTCTGAAATGAAAGTGCCATAATTATCTCGGAGTGTAATAGGACTTGCCACAATGCCGGCAGGGTGCATGGATTGCGAGATTGCCACATCAAGCAGACCGTCATAGTAGTAAAAGACATCTGAATACTTTTTACGTACTTCAGCAGTCTCATCTCTCATGATTTGTTTAGCTTCTTCTTTACTCTTGCCCTCTGCTAAACTAAGTGCTCGCTGTTCTGCCGCGCTATATTCATCTTTGATTGTGGCGTTAATTTTGCCAACCCAAGGATTCTTTGCAAATATCCTTTCGTTTTCCTTTTTCAAGTGATCCAGCTCTTTGATAAGCTGCTGTGCCAGCTGATCGTTTCCTTGTTCTTTAGCCTCTGCGATCTGCTGCTTGATCTCTTTCAAATTGTGTTGGTGCTCTTTGTTCCACATAACGCCCAAGGCTCGGCATATCTCGTCAATGCACCCTTTAGATTTGATAGTGCCAATAGCAAGGATGAATGCGGTTCGGTCTTGTCCAAACCGATTGATAATATAGTCATACACCTGATCGCGCTGAGACGGAGATACGTCGATATCAATATCGCCAATCTCTTTACGATCCTCGTTACAAAAACGACTGAACACCGTATGCCACTTTTCAGGGTTCAAATCGGTTGTGTTGGTAACATAAGCAACACGGGAGCCACCGCACGAACCACGGTTCGGCCCAATCGGAATACCATTCTCCTTGCACCACGTCACCATTTCGCCCATGAACAGCATAAAACCTGACATATCAATCTTTTCAAAGACCCGCAACTCCTCCTCAATAGCTTCTCGGAATGGCGCTATCTGCTCTGGGGTAATTGTGCCATCAGCAATCTTTGCTTGAAAATTGCGTTCAATCGTTTCATGTAGCACTTGTTTATCACGATCTCCGTACAGCGGGGGATATTTGAAAGAGATATCCAATTCAAAGGGTTCTACGGAATCAGCCATGCGATTGGTGTTTTCGATTGCTTCAAGATAGAGTGTTGCAGGAATAGCATCCTGTTTGGCAAACATTGCAACCAGCTCATCATAGCTTTTGTAGGTGAGGTCAAAACTGTCCTCGTCTGCAAACTCGATATGTTTCGCCAGCTGAAGAATGCTCCGACACTCAGCTTTGTATTTGTCAATACTGTGCGTGTCAGTACCAGCAATCAAAGGGATGTTATAGCGCTGGGACAAATCGGCCAAATGGCGGTTATAAGCGATTTGCTCTGGATGATCATGCGCCTGGATTTCCAAATAGTCATAGTGCCGCAGTAACCGCTCGTACATAGGGTGGGTAATGCTCATCTTATTGAGCGGAGAAGCAAGACAAGCACTGATTTTGATAACATTATTGGAGAGGCTAAGAAACTCCTCAAACGTAATTCGAGGCTTATAATAGAAGTGATCGCTGTGAGTAGAGCGGCTAATCAACTCATTCATTTCCTGTAGACCGGCATAGTTTCGGGCAATTAGGATGGTGTGGAAGTTATCACGAACCTTGTGCATCCCAGCCTTGGTCAGCTCATCGGTGCGCCAGCTAATATAATTTGCGGTATCGAAAGGCTCTGGTTCTTTGGCTTCATTTTCATGTAGGGCATCCAAATCGTCACAAAAGCGGTCATAGTACGCTTTACCCTCTGGGTTTTTTTGCAACATCTCAAGGTATGCCTCTAACTTTTTCGGAGCTTCCCGCAGTTCGTCATATTCCTTCTCACGCTGCCAAACCTCCTCCATAACCTGGCGGCGCACCTCGCTGGGGTCAGGTGGCACCAAAAGCGCTTCCGTCAAATAAACTTCGCAGCCATGAAGATATTTCAGCCCAGCTTTCTCGCAGGCCATCTTCTTCTCAACCCACTGATAGATATGACCGTGCTCCGTAAATGCAATAGCGGTCTGCCCCAGTTCTACCGCACGAGCAATGTAATCTGAATGCTTGGTGGTGCTATCCAACAAGGATAGCTGAGTATGCAGGTGATATACTGTATAGTTTTTGTTTCCCATTTTGATTACTCCTATTTCACGAGCCACAAGCGTATCGTCAACGGGAATCATCATACAATAGATTGGCGATCCCGTTTTTTCGGTACGTGGCTTCGTGCTGATTATTGGTTACTCACTCTGCCAAACACCTCGTCTTCGCTATCATCCTCTACCAGTTGCTGGGGTGGGAACGGAAGTGGCGTAGTATATTTCCGTTTATCCCATGCGTATTGGTAGTCAAGCTCTGCCTCGGTTGTGAAGAACCGCTTAGACGGACGATCGTAAAAGGTTTCGATACTACGACTTTCATAGCCCGTTAGTCGGTCTTTCAGAATATCAAAAATGACATCCGCTTTAATGGGTTTTACCTTCCATCCGCTCCCATTCATTTTGGGAACGCCTTGACGATCTGACTCCTGTACACGGTAAAGGCTAATGATACGATGAGCAAGGTCAATAATAGCTGAAATACCTTGCACATCCATTTTGCTTAACCGCCGCATCATGTCGATTTTATGTGGATGGACAACCAGGATTACAACGACATTGAACTTTACAGCAAACGCAATCAAATCCATAATGAAATCCGCCTGCTTATCGTACTTGTTGTTGTCATTGCTTTCCAAATTGATAGCTGTCAGATTATCGAGAATCAACAGTTTTGTGCCGTATTTCCTCACCGAATCCTCCATGGATTTTAAGAGATCTGCTGATTTGTTGGATTCACCGTCTTGCCGAATATAGAGCCGACCACGGTAAAATTCGCTGATTGCTCTTTTTGCTTCTGGTGTCACTTTATAGAAGACAGAATCATTATATTGACATTCCTTCACGTTCCGTTGGCCTGCGAAAATAAAGTTGAGCCAGTTCTTTGCCTGGAAGCTGTCTC